>Ga0187864_10000026_pt1 | contig 160963 bp, 142 predicted proteins | sample June2016WEW_11_4_FD_132985 | JGI IMG/M metagenome (GOLD analysis project Ga0187864, IMG submission 132985) | Peatland microbial communities from SPRUCE experiment site at the Marcell Experimental Forest, Minnesota, USA - June2016WEW_11_40 | ecosystem: Environmental > Terrestrial > Soil >... | reverse complement strand
GAGCTCCCTTCCGCACGGCACAGAAGCCGCAGCGCCGCGTGCAGACGTTGCCGAGAATCATGAACGTGGCGGTGCGGTGGTTCCAGCACTCGCCCACGTTGGGGCAGGCCGCGCTCTCGCAGACCGTGTGGAGGCGCAGGCGCTCGATGAGGGTCTTGAGCTCGCGGTAGTTGGCGCCCACGGGCGCGGGCGCGCGGAGCCACTCCGGCCGCGGCGGTTGCGGCTGCTGGTAAATCGTCACCAACACTGATTCCATTGTAGAGGGGCGGCGGGGGGCCGATCTTGATGCACGGCACGGTGCGGCTTCAAAGTCGTTCGTACACCCGCAGCAGCGTCGGCGCGACCTTGTCCCAGGTGTAGTGTTCCCGCGCATGGCGGCGGCCGCGCTCGCCGATCTCCGCGTCCCCGCGTGCTTCGTAGGCCGCGACGATCCGGCCCGCCACATCGGCCGCGTTGCCGGATTCGAACACGAAGCCGCAGTCGGCTTCGCGCACGATCCGCACCAGCGGCTTGGCGTTCGACACCAGGACCGGTTTCGCCAGCAGCATGTACTGGAACAGCTTGTTGGGAACCGTGGTGTCGATGAACGGGCTCGCTACATGCGGAACCGTACACAGGTCGCTGGCGAGAATGTACGACGGGATTTCCCGGAAGGGCACGAAGCCGGTGAACCGGACCTGGCTGCCGATCCCTTGTTCCTCGGCCAAGCGGCGCAGGCGCGGCTCGTCATCCCCATCGCCGGCGATATAGACGCGCAGGTTCGGCACGCGCCGAGCCGCCAGCGCCGCGCCGCGGATCAGGTCGTCGAGGCCCCGCTCCGCCGTGAGCTTGCCCACGTACAGAATCTTGTAGCAGCCGGGTTCGGCGTCGAGCGGCGTCTCCGTCCGCACCGTCGGGTTGGAGAACAGGGCTTCGTCCACCGCGTTCGTCACCACCGAGATCCGTTCGGCGGGTACGCCTTTCGCGATCAGCCGCTCCCGCATTTCTTCGACCACGGTAATGATGTGGTTGACGCGCCGGACGGAATAGCGCTCGACGGCGCCGGCGAAGCGGTGATTCTTGAAGACTCGCGTCTTCCAGTTGGTGCGGCCCCAAAGCCGCAGCGCCTCCGGATAGTTCTCCCACATGTCCAGCACCACGGGGATGCGGAACGCGCGGCCCACCCAGATCGCGGCCGGCGCCAGCGGCACGTCGATGACCTGTAGCGCCTGTATGCCGAACTGCTTCACGACGCTTCTCAATCCGGCCACCCACAGCGGATTGAAGAAGTAGGGCGTCTTGACCAGCCGGCTCAGCGCAGGGTTTGCGAGGCGGGGTTTGAGGCGCAGGACGCGCAGATGGCCCAATCGCTCCTCGCCGGCGGCGTCGCCGTTGCATACCAGGAACGTCTCGTGTCCGGCCGCGCTCAGGGCCGCCGCCATCTTCTCGGCGCGCTCGCACGCCCACAGCCCCGCTCCCTGATAGATGAAACAGATCCGCATGTTCTCCAAGTATGCCCGCTCCCTTACGGTCGCGGTTCCGTACTTCCTTTCCCGGCCAGTTCGGAATACAGCCTCACCAGCGCGCGGCGGTGCGCCTGGACGGAATGCCTGGCGGTCACGAGTTGCCGGCCCGCCTCGGCCAGGCGGCGCCGCAAGTCCGCGTCGGCCATGAGGCGCGCCAATGCGTCGGCCATGGCGAGCGGATCTTGCTTCTCGATGAGCAGGCCCGTTTCGCCATCGGTCACGATCTCCGGGACGCCGCCCACTCGCGTCGCCGCCACCGCGACCCGAGCAGCTAGCGCCTCCAGTACCACGTTGGGCGAGCCCTCCGTATGAGAGGGCAGCGCCACCACGTCCGCCAGCGCGTAGTATGGCCGCACGTTCGCCTGGTAGCCCGCAAACGTCACGGCGCCCTCCAATCCCAGTCCCTGGGAGCGCTGTTCGAGCGCGGCGCGCTCGGGGCCATCCCCGACGATGACGAAGCGCACCGGGCTCTCCGGCTGCCGCGCGCGCAGGATGGCGGCCGCTTCGAGCAGATCCCGGTGTCCTTTCTCGCGCGAGAGCCGGCCCACGGTGACCACCAGGAACTCGCCGCCAGCCAGCCCCAGCTCCGCCCGCACGCGCTCCATCTCCTCAGGCGGAGGAGCGACGAACCGTTCCACTGGGTTGTGCTGCACCACGATCCGCGAGGCCGGCACTCCCCAGCGTTGAAGCCGCTCGGAGAAGGCTCCGCACACGCAGACGAGCCGGTGCGCGCGGCGCAGGGACCAGCGGTCGCACTGGTTGTAGAGGCGGTCTTTCCAGTCCGTCGCCGTGTATCCGTGCTGGAACGCTACCCAGGGAACCTGGCGCCACAGGCCCAGCCACCGCACCAGCAGGTGCGACTTCACGTTGTGGGTTTGGATGATGTCCGGCTGGCGGCGGGCCACCAACTCGCGCAACTGCGCCAGCGCGCCCAGGTCGAAGCGGCGCTTCTCCACGATCGTCTCCGCCTCGATGCCGGCGGCGCGGATGGCGTCGAGGAACGCCGCGGAATCGTTGCCCCGCCGGTAGGTGGCGATGGTCAGCTCCACTTCCGGGCGCGCGCGCACCGCGAACTCGATGAGGTTCCGCGCGGGTCCAGCCGCCCGCCGCGCCTCCATGAAGGCCAGGACTTTGATCGTACCTTTCTCCAGCCTTGAATTATAAGTGCAGTGAGGCGGTCCGCGGTTGCGGTACGATTTGAGTTCGATGCTTTCGTTCGCGAGCCGGCTGTGCTGGCGCAGGTTCCTGGCGCGCAACGCTCGGCCCTGGACCGACCTGGAAGAGTTTCCGGCCCTGGACCCCGCGCAGCAGCGCCGTGAGATGGCCAGCCGTCTGCTGGCGCAGATCCGCTACTTCGGCAGCCGGGCGGACGCGCTCCCGGAGTGGAAGGACGCGGCGCGAATCGCCGATCCCGACGACCTCTGGCGCCTCTGGCCCAGCTTGCCCGTGATGACCAAGCAGACGCTTCGGGAGCGCTTTCCGGCGACGGAGACTCGCGATCGCTTCGGCCTCTCGGGCAAGCTCAACGCCACCGGCGGATCGACCGGCGAGCCGACGCAGGTCTTCCAGGACACGCTGGCGATTCGGACCGCCGCTGCCGGCAACATCTACACCCGAATGCGCATGGGCTGGCGCCCCGGCATGGCCACGATTATCGTCTGGGGTTCGGAGCGCGACATCGGCCAGCAGACCGCCAACCGGCGGGTCCGCGCGCTCGAGTGGATGCTGCGGGAGCGCCTCATCGACGGCTACCACTTGAGCCAGTCCACCGTGGAGCGCGTGCTCGCAATTGTCCGCGCCCAACGACCGGTGGCGATTTACGGCTTCACTTCGATGCTCGAATACGTCGCGCGGGCCGTGGTGGAGCAGGGAAGCTCGCCGCCGGCCGGCAGCGTGCGTACGGCGTGGTGCGGCGGCGAGATGCTGTTTCCCGAGCAGGTCGGCCTCTTCGAGCGGGCCTTCGGCGTTCCCTTACTCAACCGCTACGGGGGCCGCGAGCTTTCCACCATGGCCTGCCAGTTCGAGGCGGGCGGCCCTCTGCACGCGCTGCGGCCGTGGCTCTTCCTGGAGGTTCTGGACGAAAGCGGCAAGCCGGCCGAGCCGGGAACGATGGGCAGGCTGGTGTGGACCAGCACCGTCTGCCGCGGCACGCCGTTCCTGCGCTACGACATCGATGATATGGGAATCTTCGATGCCACCCACCAGACCGAATCCGGCATCGGCGCGCTGCGCGAGCTTTGCGGGCGGCGCGCCGGAGTCATGAAGCTGGCCGACGGGCGCGTCATCAGCAATCTTTACTGGAATCATCTGTTCAAGGAGTTCCCGGAGGCCCGGCAGTTCCAGGTGGTCTACAAGACCAGCGGCGAGATTTGGATCTACCTGGCCGGCGAGGGCATGCCGGAGGCGCGCGAGGCCGCGTTGCGCGCCAAGCTCCGCCCCCTGCTGGCGGAGATACCGGTGAAGCTGTTGTGGACGGCCGAGATTCCCCGCGGGGCGCAAGGCAAGCTGGTGCAGGTGATCCGGGAATAGGCTGGCGACCCGGCGTATGCGCCGATTCCCGCAACGCCCCGTGCCGCTGCACCGTCACGTAACAAGGGGCAGCGCGACGCGACCGGTCAGCGTATTGTGTCTCGTGACGCTCGCGGCCGGGGTGTTGGCCGCTCAGCGGTACTTTCCGCCTGGCGTTCTCGACCCGGCAGCGGCTTCGTATTCCCGAGATCTCAAAGCTCTGCACGAACCCCCGTTATGGGAACTCTCGCAGCGGGATCCGAAGGCGGAGGCTTACCGGTTTCTCTGGCTGCGCTCGTCGCACCACCCCGTCGCCGTTCGGCTGATTGTGAGTTCAAGCGGGTCCGGATGGATACACACCCGTATGACCTCCGGCAGGGGGTGGGATCAGCCAGGGAGAATCATCCATTACGGCGTGTCCTGGCTAACGAAACGCAAGACGCAATCGTTCCTGGCCGCTCTGGAGAGTGCGGACTTTTGGAAGCTACCCACCCTTGCGGACGTGAGGGAGGTCAGTGCGGGCTACGCCTCGCAGTGGATCGTCGAGGGCGTGAGCAACGGGCGGTACCAGATCATCGGCCGCTCTTCTCCGGACTTGGCGGACCCGGTCCGGGCGATTGGCCTGTTGGCGCTGAGGTTGGGCCGGCTCAGGATGCGCTCCCGCGAGGTGTACTGATCAGCGCGCTGTAGTAATCCTCCAGCCGCCGGATTGCGCCGCCGATTTCGAATCGCTCGCGGCAGCGTTCGAGGGCGCGGCGGCCCATCTCGTCCCGGCGGTTCCGGTCCCGCAGCAGCTCGACGATCGGCCGCGCGAAGGCCTCCGGCGTCCGTTCCCGCACCAGGTAGCCGGTGACGCCGTAGTCGATGGCTTCGGCGTTGCCGCCCACATCCGTCGCTATCACGGGAAGGCCGGCGGCCATGTATTCCAGGATGGCGTTCGAAAAGCCCTCGCTCTGGGACGAGAGACAGCCGATGGACATGCGGCGCAGGTGGGCGGGCACCTCGCCACGGCCGTCCGTGAAGGTTACTCGCCCGGAAATTCCCAGCTCTTCCGCCAGGCGCCCCAGTTGGTCGCGCAAGGGGCCCTGGCCGGCCAGAAGAAAGACCGCCTCGGGAACCTCGGCCGCCACCAGGCGGGCGGCACGCAGGAACAAATCCAGATCCTTGACCGGGCGGTAATTGGCCACGATCCCGATGGTCGCGGGTTCGCTGTGGCCCGGTGCGTATCGCTCCAGATCGACGCCGTTATAGAGAACGTCCACCTTCTCCGGGGCGAGACCCTCCGCCTCGACTACCCGTTGCTTCACCTGCTCGGAATTGGCCAGCACGCGGGTGGTGTGCCGGTTCAGGTAGCGAAACACGCGCAGAAGCCGGGGCGTGTACCAATAACCCATGTTGCGCCGGCTGGTGACGACCGCCTTGGCGTTCGATCCTTTGGCCGCCAGAACTCCCACGATGGTGGCCTTCGGCGCGAAGGTATGCACGACGTCGATGGCCCGCTCGTCGATGTAGCGGCGCAGGGCCAGAATCTGCCGCAGGCCGTTCGGCCGCCAGACGCTGACCACGGGGTAGACCCGCGTGGGGCAGGGCATCTCCCGCAGCCGCGGGCTGTCCTGGAGACAGCACAGGTGCGGATCGAATCGCTCTCGATCGAGCCGCGCGATCACTTCGGCCACGTGGCGTTCCGTGCCCGCATCTTCCCCGATCGTATCGGTGCACAGAAGGACGGCGACCCTGGGCACTTACAGCATGCCTTCCACGCTCGCGTAAACGCTCTCGAGCGCCGCGCCGAGCTGGGATGTGTCTTTGCCGCCGGCTTCCGCCATGTCGGGCCGGCCGCCGCCCTTGCCGCCCACGGCCTGCGCCACCGCGCCCGCCAGCTTGCCGGCGTGGACCTTGGCGGTGAGATCCTTGGTGACCGCCGAGACGATGGCCACGCTGGAATCCTCGGCCGATGCCAACACGATGACCGCGCTCTTCCACTTGTTGCGGAGCGAATCCGCCAGAGCGCGCATCTGCTGGCGGTCCAGTCCATCCACGCGCTCGGCCAGGACCCGCACGCCCTTTAGCGTGCGCGCCTGCTGTTCGAGGCCGCTCAACTGCGCCTGCGCGACTTTGGCCTTGAGCTGATCGACCTGACGTTCCAGCGCGCGCCGCTGCTCGAGCGCCTTCTCGACCTGCTCCACCAGCTCGCTCTCCGGGACGCGCAGCAGATCCGCCACGCGGCGAAGCGACGCCGCGGCCTCCTCGAAGCGCTCCAGCGCGCCCTCGCCGGTCACGGCTTCAATGCGCCGCACGCCGGAGGAAATACTGCCCTCGGAAACGATTTTGCAGAGGCCGATCTCGCCCGTGCGCCCGACGTGCGTGCCGCCGCACAGCTCCTTGCTGAAGCCCGGGACCTGTACCACGCGCACGTGCTCTCCGTACTTCTCGCCGAACAGCGCCATGGCGCCGGTATTGAGCGCCTGGTCCAGCTCCATGAGCGTGGTCTGGACCGGCTGGTCCGCCAGAACCTGCTCCGTCATCAGCCGCTCGACTTCGGCCATCTCGACCGCATCCACGGGGGCGTAGTGCGTGAAATCGAAGCGCAGCCGCGACGGCTCGACCACCGATCCCGCCTGCTTGACGTGCGTGCCCAGCACGGCGCGCAGCGCGGCATGGAGCAGGTGCGTGGCGGTATGGTTGCGCATGGTGGCGAGCCTCAAGCCCACGGCCACCTGCGCGCGGACCTCGTCTCCGAGCCGCAGCGGGGCCACGGTAACCACCTTGTGAACGGTCAGACCCGCGACCGGCGCGTAGGTGTCTTCCACTTCCGCGACGCGGTCGCCCGCGGCCGAGTAGAGCGCGCCCTTGTCGCCCACCTGCCCGCCCGCCTCGGCGTAGAAGGGCGTGCCGTCAAGCACGATTTCGGCGCTCTCGCCCGGGCCGATCTCCTCGACCCTCTCCTGGCCCACCACGATCGCGCGCACCCGCGCCGCCGCCTCGAGCGCTTCGTAGCCCAGGAACTTCGTTCGCCCATCGGCCAGCAACGCCTGGTAGACCGGAGCGACGGCCGCTCTCTCCGCACCTTTCCAACTCGCGCGGGCGCGCTCGCGCTGCTTCTGCATTTCGGTCTGGAAGCCCTCGCTATCGACTGCCAGCCCGTACTCCCGCGCCATCTCCTGCTGCTCCTCGAGAGGCAGGCCGTAGGTGTCGTAGAGCTTGAAGGCCACGCTACCGGCCAGCACTCCCTGCGCGCCCTTGGCTTCGTCGTGGAAGATGCGCTCGGCCACCTCGAAGGTGGTGGCGTAACGGTGCTCCTCGTCCCGCACCACGCGCGAGATGCGCTCGACGCTCTCCATCAGCTCCGGGTAGGCGGGCTTCATCAGCTCGGCCACGAACGCGCCGACCTGGTACAGGAACGGCTCGTGGACGCCGATCCGCCGGGCGTGCCGCATAGCGCGCCGCATGATCTTGCGCAGCACGTAGCCGCGGCCGTCGTTGGCCGGCAGCACGCCGTCGTGGATCAGAAACTCGGTGGCGCGGGCGTGATCGGCCACGATGCGCAAGGCCGTGTCGACCTTCGCGTCTTCGCCATAGCGCACCCGGAACAGGTCCGCGGCGCGGTGGATGATGGGGCAGATCAGGTCCGCGTCGTAGTTCGAGAGCTTGCCCTGCATCACGGCCGCGACGCGCTCCAGGCCCATCCCGGTGTCGATGGACGGCCGCGGCAGCGGCGTCAACCGGCCGCTCGCATCGCGGTCGTACTGCATGAAGACCAGGTTCCAGATCTCGACGTAGCGGCCCGATTCGCTGGGGAAATGATCGTCTTCGCCGGGCAGGTCCGAGCCTTCGGGACCCAGGTCGTAGTGCAGCTCCGAGCAGGGGCCGCAGGGGCCGGTTTCGCCCATCTGCCAGAAGTTGTCCTTCTCGTCCTGACGGAAGATGCGGTCCCGCGGCACGCCCGCGACCTTCTGCCACAGCTCCTCGGCATCGTCGTCGTCGCGGAAGACGGTGATGTAAAGGCGGTCCTTGGGGAGGCCGTAATCCTTGGTCACCAGCTCCCAGGCGAAGGCGATGGCGTCGCTCTTGAAGTAGTCGCCGAAGGAGAAATTGCCCAGCATCTCGAAGAAGGTGTGATGGCGGCGGGTGAAGCCCACGTTCTCCAGGTCGTTGTGCTTGCCGCCCGCGCGCACGCATTTCTGCGAGGACGTGGCACGGCTGTAGTCGCGCTTCTCGCGGCCGAGGAAGACGTCCTTGAACTGGTTCATCCCGGCGTTGGTGAACAGGAGCGTCGGATCGTTGGCCGGCACCAGCGACGAGCTGCGCACGATCCGATGCCCGCGCTGGGCGAAGAAGTCCAGGAATCTCTGACGTATCTGATGGCCGGTCACCCTCCCATTCTGCCATGCGCCGCGAGCGCGGGGCGTGCTATCGTGAGGGCAGAAATGGGGCTGCACTACCAGGAGTTCGGCGCGGGCGCGCTCGAGCCGTTCGCCGAGTGCTTCTGGCGCGGGGATACGGCAGCCGGGGTTCCCGCCGATCCCATACCGCCGGATGGCTGCATGGACATCGTATTCTGGCCGGAAGGCGGCCTGCGCGTCGTGGGCGCCATGACCGTCACGCAGACGGCCGCGCTGCCGCCGCAGACGCAGTTGGTGGGCATCCGGTTTCGTCCCGGGATGGCCGGCTTTTTCCTGGGCGGTGTGGCGCCGGAACTGGTGGACCGCTGGACGCCGCTCGAAGACCTGTGGGGCGCTCGCGGGCGCCGCCTGCATCAGGAATTGGGCGACTCGGCCTCCGCGGCCGCGCGCTTTCTGTCCCTCTCTCGCGCGCTGCCTCTCCCCGAGCGCGGCCTGGACTGCGTGCACCGAGCCATCTCGGCCATCGTGACCGCGGGGGGCGCCGTCGACCTGGACTGGGTGGCGAGCCAGGCCCGCCTGAGCCCGCGCCAGTTCCGCCGGCGTTGCGCGGACGAGACCGGCCTCTCGCCGAAACTGCTCGCCCGCGTGGTGCGATTTCGGCGCGCCGCCGCGCTGGCCAAGCGTCTCGGCTGGGCCGCGGTGGCGGCCGAGTGCGGCTACTCCGACCAGCCCCACTTGATCCGCGATTTCCGCGAGTTCACCGGCTCGGCGCCCGGCGGTTTCGCGCGCGACCGTTTTGTACAAGCCACGGCCCGCGCCACCGGTTAATATCGGCGTATGAAACTCACTCCCGTTCTGGCTGTCGATGAGATCGAGAAATCCCTGCCTTTCTGGGTGGACCGCGTCGGTTTCACCAAAACCGTCGAGGTGCCCGAAGGCAACCGCCTCGGCTTCGTCATCCTGGTGAAGGACGGCGCCGAAGTCATGCTGCAAACCTGGGAGAGCGTGAAGAAGGAAGCGCCCAGCCTGGTTCCCGCGGGGCCCGCCACGGGCTCCTTCCTATTCGTCGAGGTGGGCGACTTCGACGACATTCTCAAGCGCGTCGCGGGCTGCGAGATCGCGCTGGCGGAGCGGACGACCTTCTACGGCATGAGGGAAATCGTCGTGCGGGAACCGGGCGGGCATCTGGTTTGCTTCGCGGCGAAGGTTGGGTAGGGGCCTACTCTCACGTCTCGAACAACGATCTCGGAAGTTCCGACTGCCGGACGATGCTCAGCAGCGTGCCACGCCGGAGCGCATCGTGAAGCGGAACCGGAACGGTTATGGTCGTTGTCTCCGAACGCTTTTGCATGATCCGATGGCTCCCTCGCTGGCGGACCGCGGCGAATCTGTTCTCTTCGAGAATCCGTCAAACCTCCGAGCCCGAAAGGACTCGAAGGCTACCCAACCGGCACCTCAACCTGAGTCACGAAGACTTCGTCGTGAAGGCGTCGGGCGACTTCGGACGGGGCGGCCGTTTCGAAGAACAGTGTGAGTGCCTCGATCAGGTTTGTACGCGCTTCCTCAATCGACGCACTCTGGCTGGCGACATCAAGCTCCGGGCACAACGCCACGAAACCGTCGTCCTCACGCTCGATGATCGCAGTTAGGCGCTGTGCCGGCCTCATGATCCGAGTCTACGCCAGTTTCAGCTACCGCCCTCGCGCCACCACTCCCGAGCCCTCTCGAATGGTCACGAACTGGTTCGCCGCCAGACCGCTCACGCGCTCGTTCGTGCCGCTCGGCCACGCGATGTCGATCGCCGTCGCCGAAGGGTCCTGGCCCAGGCCGAAGGTCAGCGCCAGGTCGCTCTGCGAGCAGTAGCTCGACCCGCTGTGCACCGTCTGCGTCTGGCGCCCCGACGCGCTCGTCAACCGCACCACCGCGCCGATCGCGTCGCGGTTCGAGCGCGTCCCCACCAGCTTCAACGACAGCCAGTGGTTGCGGTTGCCGCCGTCGTTGCGCAGCAGGCGCGCCGGGCCGCCATTGGTGCTGACGAGAATGTCGAGGTCGCCGTCGCGATCGTAGTCGGCGTAGGCGGCGCCGCGCGCCACCACCGGCCGCGCGAAATCCGGGCCCACCGAACGCGAGACGTCTTCGAACCGGCCGCCGCCCATGTTGCGGAAGAGCAACGGCGATTCCCGGTACGCGATGCGCGGCTGCACCCGCCCGATCTCCTCGTCGATGTGCCCGTTGGCCGCGAAGATGTCGGGCCAGCCGTCCAAGTCGTAATCGAAGAAGAAGCAGCCGAAGGTCAGCGAGAGCAGGCTTGATCGGCCCACCGCCGAGCGCGGCGCCTCGTCCACGAACAGCCCGTTGCCCTCGTTGTGATACAGCCCCAGCATCTGGTTCGAGAAGTTGCCCACCAGCAGGTGCGTGCGCCCGCTGCGGTCGTAGTCGGCCGCATCCACGCCCATCGCGCCGCGCGCCACGCCGTCCTCGCTGAAAGCCACGCCGGCCCGCAGGCCCTCCTCCGTGAACGTGCCGTTGCGGTTGTTGTGATAGAGCTTGTTGGGCTGCGTGTCGTTGGCGACGAACAAATCCGGCCAGCCGTCGTTGTCGTAATCGATCACCGCCGCGCCCAGCGACTTACTCGATGGATCGTATAATCCAGCCTTCTCCGTTACATCTTCGAACTTACCGTTGCCCAGATTGTGATACAGCTTTGACGACACGCCTTTGTATGACTCCGGCGTGCAGTAGGACTTAGTCGCGCCGTCGAGCGAGCACCACAGGTCGCCCTTCGCGTTCCACTGCACGTAGTTCGCCACGAACAGGTCCAGCTTGCCGTCGCGGTCGTAGTCGAACCAGACCGCGCTCGATCCGAACCCGGCGTTGTGGATTCCAGCTTCGCGCGTCACGTCGCGGAACTTGCCGCCGCCTTCGTTATGGAACAGGCGATCGCCGTCGAGCGCCGTGATGTAGACGTCCTCGCGCCCGTCGTTATCGTAATCGGCCACGGCCACGCCCAGCCCGTAGATCTCGATGTCAAGGCCGCTGCCGCGCGTGATGTCGGCGAACGTGCCGTCGCGATTGTTGCGGTAGAGCGCCGCGGTCGTGCGGCGGCCGTGCGGGACCCAATCCTTGCCGTTGATCAGCAGGATGTCCGGCCATCCGTCGCCGTCGGCGTCGAAGAAGGCGCAGCCCGCGCCCATCGTCTCCGGCAGCCACTTGTTCCCCGCTTTGCCGGCGTTGTGGACGAACCGGATGCCCGCCTGCGCCGTCACGTCGGTGAAGTGTACCGGCGGCATCTGTGGAGCCGAGGCCAGCAGAATCGCCGCCACCACCGCCAGGACTGCCATCGCGGCCTTCATCGCGCCACTCCGCCCAGGGGCACGCTCTCGTGCTCGTGAATTGGCTCGCGTTCGTTGTTGTCTTCGGGGCTCAGCAGGCGGGGCTTGGCGGTGAGCGCCTGGGCCGCTTCATCGGCTTTGAATCGTCTGAACAAGGTCTCCTCCCTGGCGGCGCCCTCGAGATCGCCCAGGCCGCGCCGCGCCAGCATCAGGTTGTAGTGCGCCTGCAAGTCCTCAGGGTCAACGGCCAGCGCGCCCTCGAGCGCCCGCACGGAGCCCGCATAATCGCGCTTCAGAAACAGAATGCGGCCGATCTGATCGAGCACCACGCGGTCGCGCGGATACTGCGCCGCCGCGGTCCGGAGCGAGGCCAGCGCGGCATCGTAATCGCCGTCGGCTTTCTGGGCCAGCGCCCGGAAGTAGTAGATGCGGCCCAGCCGTGGATCGAGCGCCAGCGCCCGGTCGATATAGGGCTTGGCCGCGTCCGTCTCCCCTTCCTGGATGAGCGCGCGCGCCACGTTCAGCCAGCCGTCGGCGTAGCCCGGCTCCGCCTCGGTCACTCGCTGGAACGCATACTCGGCGCCTTTCAAGTCGCCCTGCAGCAGCAGGCCGATGCCCCAGTCGTTCCAGCGTTCCCGGTCTTCGCGCCGCACCACAGGCTGCCACACGGCCGGCGTTTTCGCGTCCCCCAGCTCCAGTTGCGTCTCGGCATGCGCCAGCACCGTGATCGGCAGGTCGGGGATCTCTCCCTTGATCCGGCCCGAAACATTGGCCGGCACGTTTGCCTTTTCGAACGTCCATTCGCGGTCGTCGAACGCCGCGCTTACCGGCCCAGGCTTCGGCACTCCGGCGTACGCAAACTCGGTGTAGTAGCGGGCGAACTTGCGATGGTTCAGCCGGGCCGTCAGCGTGAGGGGGCCCTTCGCGTCGGGCGGAATCCGCAGGCGGAAGTGCGCCACGTCCGCCGCTCCGGGCGGAATCAGCCGCACGTAGAGCGTGCTGCGCGCCTGCCAGGCGTTGCGCTTGTTGATCTGGTTGCCTTCGGCGTCGATCTGAAAGCTCTTGTAGAAATGCGCCCCGCGCTCCACCGGCCCGCGCCCGCCATCCTCTACCATGCCGCTCCAGAACACGGTCTTGCCCGCGGCGTCCTTGGCCTGGAGTTCCACCCAGACGTCGAAGGCGTCGACGGTGCCCGCCGGGAAGAAGTGCCCGATCGCCCGCGTGCGCACCACCACGTCTACGCGAACCGTGGTCCGCGGCTGGAATCGCGCGCCGGCCCGGTCCAGCGGCGCGGTGACGCGGCCCACGTCGCGCAAGAAAGCCTGCCCGCTCTGCTCGGCCTCCTCGCCCACCGCGAAGGTCGAGCTGAGCTGAGGGCCAGCGCCGGTGCGCCGCAACATCGGCGCGGCGGACTGCTGCTCCGGCGCGGCGGCGAAAATGTCCACCGTGATGAAGCCCGAAGTCAGAAAAGCCTCCTCGGCCTTCAACTGCGCCTCGTCGCGGTTGGCGTATGCAACCGCGGTATTGGCTGCAGGGAAGCGGTGCAGGTGCACCTTGCCATCGATGTTGCCGGGGTCCTCGGACGCGACCAGCGGCATGTGGCAGTTCACGCACGTCATCGACTTCGCCGGATAGTAGAACGAGCGCGCGCCCTGTCCCGAGACTCCGCTGGCCTGCCAGTTGTCGTAGTCGTTGAACCCGCGCACCCAGCGGTAGCCGTTCACCGGCACATCCAGATGCACCTTGTGGCAGGCCGAGCAGAACTCCGCCGGCTGCTCCTTCATGAACGGCTTGAGGAAGGTGCGGCGGTGCGGCTCGGGATCGAGGTAGGTGAGAAAGTGGTCGAGCGCCTGGATGACCGGGTTGCGGCTGCTGGCCAGTTTGTGCAGCGGCGGATACTGGATGGTGAAGTCTCCGTTCCCCATCGTGCCGCCCACGTGGACGATCGAATGGCAGGACGTGCAGGCCAGCCCCGCCTGCGCCTCCGCGGTATCGATCTGCGGCCCGATCGGCCTGTCGAACCGCCCGTTGAAGAACACCGCGTGATCGTGGCATCCGGCGCACCACTTACTCGGCTTGGTCCCCACCACGCTCTGCATGTATTCGATCGATTTCCGGTAGAACTGGTTGTTGAAGCTCGCGAAGTGGTGCATCGAGCTTTTCCACTGCGCGTAGATGTCTTTGTGGCATTCGCCGCACTTCTGGGAATCCATGAAGAAGTTCGAAGGGATGATTCCGCCGACGTTGGTCTTGGCCGAAGACGGAAAGAAGGGCGAGTTGGGCCCGCCGCCCTCGCCGGCCATCGAGAGCGGCGCGCTGGGCGGATTCACGATGCGGTCGTTGGGGTCCGGGAAGGCGCGCCTCCCTGCGTGCGATGCGAGGGCCGCGAGCGCGAGCAACGCCAGTGCCGCATAGAAAGGCCTTGCGAGTGCGGGCGTCCGCCGCCGCACGAACGGAGCGAGCAACGCCAGCCCCGCCAGGGCCGCAGCCACGTGGCCCCACAGCGCCCAGTCGTGATTTCGCGTCGCGCCAGCGAAAGTCAGGAACAGCCCCAACCCCGCCGCGAGCGCCAGCGCGCCCGCCGCCTCGACCGGAGCCTCCCGCCATCGTCCCCGCAGCAAAACTACCGCGCCCGCCGCCACCGCGACGCCCAGCAACACGTGCAGCAGCACGTTGCCCATGTAGAAGATCGTCGGCGACGCGAATGCCCAGATGTAGGCGCTGTTCAGGATGAGAAGCAGGGAGCCGGCGGCAACCCACCTGCCCAGCCCGCGAGACCCCATAGACCCCTCCGGCCAAACCCCGGGGCAGACCCGTCGCCCCCGACCGCTTCAAGAATAACCCCCGGCCGCGTTTTCGCCAATACTCGAAATCAACTAACGCGGAGCGGCTGTGGCGGGCACGTACTCGTAGATCTCCCAGGCCGAGGAATCGAAGCTGGCCACTTCGCGTAACCATGGCGGATGGGCGGCCAGCACCTGGCCCAGAAACACCTCGTGAGGACGCAGCTCGCCGTGGCGCTGGTGCCAGATGATGACGGCCAAGTGGCCCTCCTTCAGCCAGGCGCCGAGATCCTCCGCCGAATGGAAGAAGCTGGAGTATTCGGAGCCGTACCAGTTCGAGGACGCCAGAACCTTGCTGGGACGCAGCAGCCAATGGCCAGGACGGGGGCGATCCTGGATCGCGAACTCCGCAATGATGGGCCCCTCGAGATCGGACGCCACCAGGATCCGCTTGCCGTCCCATGCCCGATTCGCCATGATCGTTTCCACAACGTTCCGGATCGGGTACCTCGGTGGCCGGCTGTAAGCACGCAGGTGCGTGGCGGCGAAAGGGAGCGTCAGAGCCAGACAGAACGCCGGAACCGCCTGTGCCCAAGCTCCGCCGCGGCGGGTCAACGGCTCCAGCGCGGCCTGCCATCCGGCAAATGCGAGCACTAGCACCGCGCCGGCAACGGGGAGAACATAGCGGGTTTCGACCCCGGCCGGCGGCGCGATCGACAGAAACGCGATCTGTCCCAGAACGAAAAAGACCAGCACCGCCAGATCCGCTTTCCAGATGCCCGGTCTCAATGCCAGGAGCAACAAACCAACCGCCGCGGCGACCGCTAGAACTGGCGGAAGGATTCGGACGGCCTCCAGGGAGAAGGCTCCCAGCCGTCCCGGCACCGAGCCCAGCGGCCAGGCCGGTACCCGCGTGATGAACTTCGCGGTCCAGATCGCCCATGGCCCTACCGTCGCCCCGATCGCGATCGGCTGCGTCCACAGACTGCGTTTCCGTAGCAGGTCGAACCGGCGCAAGGCCACCAGCGCGGCAAACGGCAGAACGCAAAGAAACCAAGCGCTGTACTTGGTGAGAATGGCGCAGCCGGCGCACAGCGCGAAGCCGAGCGCGCTGCGGAAACTCGCCGCCTCGAAGTAGCGGATCAGGCATGCCGCCGCGGCCAGACAGAAGAACGTCACCACGTTGTCGGCCACCACGGCGCACAACCAGCGCTGGACCTCCGGCAGGCTCAGGAAGAGCAGTCCCGCGCAGAAGCCGGCCACGAGGCCGGCCCGCTTGCGAACAAGGCTGCAGATCACCGACGCCGTTCCCGCTGTCGCGGCCGCGACCACCAGCAGCGCCTGCACGCGTCCTACCCCCGCGATCAGAAACCACAGCGCCGTGATGAGGTAGAGCAGGGGCGGCCAGATGCCCACCCCGAAGTAGGGATAGTGCCAATAGTAGTTCTCCGCAAACCGCCTGGGAGCCGCCGGGAGAGACGCCAGATAGTCCCGCACCATCACCGAGCCGACGAAGTGCGCGGGCTCGTCGGGGTAGGAAGTGAAGGACGCGTTCCAGGCGCCGGTGGAAGCCTGCACGAAAAGGCAGATTACGAAAAAAGCTGCGAGCGGCCAAATCCAGGACGCACGGTCTGTGGCAGGTCTCAGTGGCATCTCCCAAGTTGGGGTGAATAGCCGTTATGGCGCAAGCCGCGGGCCGTTGTCAACAAGCGCCCATCGCGCGCCGGCGCGCCATGCTAGGATAAGAGCTTCTTTCGATGATGACCGCCAACGTCCCTGACATCCTCGCGCGGATCGTGGACTACAAGAGGGCGGAGCTTGCCGCTTCCGTGATGAAGCGCTGCGAGCTCGAATCGCTGGCCGCCGAGAATCGCGCCTTCCGCCGCGACTTCAGGGCCGCGCTCCTCGGACGCACCCCCGCCATCATCGCCGAAATCAAGAAGGCTTCACCCAGCAAAGGCGTTCTCGTCGCGAACGACTTCGACCCGGGCGCCATTGCCCTCGAGTACGAAGCCGGCGGCGCGGCCGCCCTTTCGGTGGTGACGGACGAGAAGTTCTTTCAGGGCAGCTTTGACGATCTCGATATCGCGCGCGGCGCCGTCCATCTTCCGGTCCTGCGCAAGGACTTCATTTTCGACGAGCATCATGTTGCCGAGTCCGCCGCCCGCTGCGCCGACGCCATCCTCCTGCTGGCCGCCATCCTCCCCGCTCCGCGCCTGCGCCAGCTCCGCGAATACGCCGCCCGCTTCGGTCTGGCGGCCCTGGTCGAGGTCCACGACGAGACCGAACTCGCCTCCGCCCTCGACTCCGGCGCCCAGCTCATTGGCGTGAACAACCGCAACCTGCACACCTTCGAGGTTAATCTCGATACCTCGGTCCGGCTCGCCCCGCTCATTCCCGCGGGCATCGTGAAGGTCAGCGAGAGTGGGATTCGCTCCGCCGAGGATGTCTGCCGTCTCCAGCAGGCGGGCTTCCAGGCCTTCTTGATCGGCGAGCACCTCATGCGGTCCAAAGACCGCCGGCACGCTCTGCAGAATCTGTTCCCGGGTACGATCCCCCGGCCGAAACCACCCGCCTCGCCCAAGCAATGATGGTGAAAATTTGCGGAATCACAAACCGCGGCGACGCCCTGGCCGCCGTAGATGGCGGAGCTTCCGCTCTGGGTTTCAATTTCTATCCGCCCAGTCCCCGCTACATCGCTCCCGAGGCGGCCCACGCGATTCTCGCGGCGCTCCCGCCGGGCGTGCTCAAGGTCGGAGTCTTCGCCAACGAACCCGCCGCTGCCGTGGCCGCGCTCGCTGGCCGGCTCGGACTAGATATCGTGCAGCTCCACGGCGAATCGCCCGATATCCCCGCCGGCCTGCGCGTTTGGCGCGCCCTGCCGGTCGCCCCCGGCTTCGACGTCGCGTCCCTCGATCCTCTCCCGGCGGAGGCCTTTCTGCTCGACGCGCCCTCCGGTGCGCTCTACGGCGGCACCGGCCGCAGCTTCGATTGGTCCCTCGCTCGCGGCGCCCGCCGCCCGGTGATCCTCGCCGGCGGTCTCGATGAAACCAGCGTCCGACGGGCCATCGAGGAGGGCCGGCCTTGGGGCGTCGATGCCTGTTCGCGCCTCGAATCTTCTCCTGGCTGTAAGGACCGCGGCCGCATGGCGCAATTCCTCAAGGCGGCGCAGCGATGAGCTACTCCCTGCCGGATTCCGGCGGCCATTTCGGCCCTTATGGCGGCCGATACGTTCCGGAAACGCTGATGGCGCCGCTCGACGAGCTCGAGAAGGCCTACCACGCCGCGCGCCGCGATCCGGCTTTCGAGGCCGAGCTCGCGGATCTGCTCCATAACTACGCCGGCCGGCCCACGCCGCTCACCTTCGCCCGCCGCCTGAGCGAAACCCTGGGCGGCGCGCGCATCTACATCAAGCGCGAGGATCTGCTCCACACCGGCGCGCACAAGATCAACAACTGCCTGGGCCAGGTCCTGCTCGCCCGCCGTATGGGCAAGCGGCGCGTGATCGCGGAGACCGGCGCCGGACAACACGGCGTGGCCACCGCTACCGTGTGCGCGCTGTTCGGTCTCGACTGCACCGTTTATATGGGCCTCGAAGACATGCGCCGCCAGAGTCTCAACGTCTTCCGCATGCGCCTGCTCGGCGCGCGCGTCGAAGGGGTCGCCTCCGGCAGCCAGACCCTCAAGGACGCCATCAGCGAGGCCATGCGCGACTGGGTCACCAACGTCTCGACGACTTACTACCTGCTCGGCTCGGCCCTGGGAACGCACCCCTACCCGCTCATGGTGCGCGATTTTCAATCCGTGATCGGCGAGGAAGCCCGCGCTCAAGTCCTGGCCGTCGAGGGGCGGCTGCCCCACGCCATTTTCGCGTGTGTTGGCGGGGGCTCGAACGCCATCGGCATTTTCCACCGCTTTATCGAGGACGCGGACGTGCGCCTGATCGGAGTCGAAGCCGGCGGCTCGGGCACCGCGCTCGGCCAGCACGCGGCGCGGTTTTCCGGCGGCTCTCCGGGCGTCCTGCAGGGCGCCTACAGCTATCTGCTCCAGGACGAAGAGGGGCAGGTCGCCCTCACGCACTCGGTCTCGGCAGGCCTCGACTACGCGCTGGTTGGGCCGGAGCACGCCTGGCTCCATGACCAGGGCCGGGCCGAGTACACCTCGGCCACCGACGCCGAAGCGCTCGAAGCCGCCCGCCTCCTCTCGCGCACCGAGGGCCTCATTCCCGCGTTAGAATCGTCCCATGCCGTCGCGGAAGCGGTTCGCCGCGCGCCCCAAGCCAAGGGAGAAATCTTCCTGGTAAACCTGTCCGGCCGTGGAGACAAGGATATTGACATCTACCGCCAAAACTTCCCCGAGCTCGACTGAGGTGGGGCAGGCGTCCACGCCTGCGGCGGGTCTCCTGACTCGCCGTGGCAAGCTGAAGCATGCCCTACGCCAGGTGTCCCATGCCGACTAGGATCGGCCGCCTGTTTGACGGACTGCGCGCGGCTAACCGCAAGGCGCTCATCGGTTATCTGACGGCCGGCGATCCCTCGCTCGAGCGCACGCCCGCGCTGGTCGCCGCCCTGGTCGGCGGTGGCGTGGACCTGGTCGAGTTGGGCGTCCCGTTCTCCGATCCCATCGCCGACGGCCCGGTGATCCAGCGGGCGTCCGAGCGCGCCCTCCGCGCCGGCGCCTCGCTCCGCTGCGTTTTGGAGATCGCCCGCCAGATCCGCCGCGCTTCCGAAGTCCCGTTGCTGCTGTTCACCTATCTGAACCCGGTTCTGAGGTACGGTGTGGCAGCGCTGGCCAAGGACGCTGCCGCCGCCGGAATCGACGGCGTCCTGCTCACCGACCTCAGCGTCGAGGAAGCCGCCCCGCACGTCGCCCTCCTGCACGCGCAGAAGCTGGACACGGTCTTCCTGGCCGCGCCAACCAGCACCGAGGCGCGCCTCCGCCTGATCGCGCAGTACTCCTCCGGCTTCGCCTACCTGGTCTCGCGCACAGGAGTCACCGGCGAGCGGGATTCGCTGGCCGCGTCCGCCGCCCCGCTGGTCCAGGCCATGCGCCGCGTCACGGACCTGCCGCTCGCCGTCGGCTTCGGCATCTCCCGCCCCGAGCACGTCGCCGCAGCCGGCGCGCTAGCCGACGGCGTGGTGGTCGGCAGCGCCATCGTGCACCTCATCGAGCAGTACGCCGCCGATCCCGATCTCGAAGCTCGGTTGGAAGACTTTGCCCGCGCCCTCAAGCGCGGCTTCGACATGCCGAGGCCCTCATGACCCCCGAAGACGGTCTCAAAGCCCTGGCCGGGTTCCGCGACCGCATCGATGACCTGGACCGCCGCATCCTGGAGCTGCTCAGCGAGCGCACGCGCATCGTCGAGGAAATCGGCCGCGTGAAGCGGCACCTCAGCCTCCCCATCTATGAGCCCCGGCGCGAGGACGAAGTTTTCGAAAACGTCACCGCGCACAACCACGGCCCCCTGAGCTCCGACAGCGTCAAACGGGTCTTCGAGCGCATCATCGACGAAATGCGCAACATCCAACGCCTGCGCATGTTGGAGAAGGACGACAAGCCGTGACGGAACCCGAGAGGAGCCTCCTATGTTAGTCGTCATGCAAGAGGGCGCCACCGAGAAGCAGATCGAGTACGTCATCGATCGTCTGGTCACGCTCGGCTTCACCGTGCACCGCTCCACGGGCGCGGTACACACGGTGCTGGGCGGCGTCGGTCCTATCGGCCAGTTTGAGCCCGCCGATTTCGAAGCGCTGGACGGCGTGAAAGAGGCGCACCGCATCATGTCGCCTTACAAGCTGGCCAGCCGCAGCTTCCGCCCCGCAGGCACGGTCGTCAAAGTGGGCCAGGTTGAAATCGGCGGGCCCGCCGTAGTGGTGATGGCCGGGCCGTGCAGCGTGGAAGGCCGGGACCAGATCCTGGCGGTCGCCGAGTCCGTGGCCCGCGCCGGCGCCGTCATCCTCCGCGGCGGCGGCTTCAAGCCGCGCAACTCGCCCTACAGCTTTCAAGGGCTGGGCGAAGAGGGACTGGCGCTCCTCCGCGAAGCCGCCGACCGCTCCGGCCTGCTGGTGGTCACCGAGGTGATGGACCAAACCCAGATCCCGCTGGTGGCCTCCTACGCCGATATTCTGCAAGTCGGCGCGCGCAACATGCAGAACTACAACCTGCTCCGCGAACTGGGCAAGCAGGCTAAGCCCATTCTGCTCAAGCGCGGGACCGCCGCCACCATCGAAGAGCTGCTGCTTTCGGCCGAGTACATCCTGGCCGCCGGCAACCCCAATATCGTCCTGTGCGAGCGCGGCATCCGCACCTTCGAGAGTTACACGCGCTACACGCTCGACATCTCGGCCATCCCGGTGGTGAAGAAGCTCTCGCACCTGCCCATCGTCGTCGACCCCTCGCACGGCACTGGCCGCCGCGATAAGGTGCTGCCCATGGCCCGTGCCGCCGTGGCGGCGGGCGCCGACGGCCTCCTCATCGAAGTTCACCACGATCCGGACCGCGCCTTGAGCGACGGCGCACAGTCGCTCCGGCCCGATCAGTTTGCCGAGCTGATGTCCCAGCTCCGTATCATCGCACCCGCCGTCAACCGCACCATCGCCCCGGCCCGGCCATGATTGAAACCGTCGCCATCGTCGGCACCGGCCTGATTGGCTCGTCGTTCGGTCTGGCGCTGAAGGCGGCCGGGTTCGAGGGCCGCGTTCTGGGCGTCAGCTCCGCGCCCGCGCTCAAGGACGCGCTCGAGCGTGGCGCCATCGACGAAGCGCTCCCGCTGGTGCAGGCGGTGGCCCGCGCCGACCTGGTCTACCTTTCCCAAACCATCGGCCGCATTCTCGAGACGCTGCGCGTCATCGGGCCGTGCCTCCGCCCCGAATCGCTGGTCACCGATGCCGGCAGCACCAAGACCCGCATCGTCGAGCAGGCCCGACGCTCGATCCGCGGCGCTCAGTTCCTGGGCGGGCATCCCATGGCCGGCAAGGAGAAACGGGGCGCGGCCGAAGCCGACGCGGCTCTGTTCGACGGCCGCACCTGGATCCTCACGCCCGCTTCGCCCGCGGATCTCGATACACCCGCCGCCCGCGAGTTGCTGTTCTGGATTCGTAAGATCGGCGCGCTGCCCCTAGTCCTGACTGCCGAAGAGCACGACCGCGTGGTCGCGCTCACTTCGCATCTGCCCCAGTTGCTCTCGACCGCGCTGGCCTCGACGCTGGCCGCCCGCCTCACCGCCCCCGAGCATCTCAAGGCCGCTGGCCCCGGCCTGGCCGACATGACCCGGCTGGCTTCGAGCTCCTACGACTTGTGGCGGGACATTCTCGAGACCAACCGCGAAGCCGTCGATAGCGCCCTGGCCGCGGCAATCGAGGAACTTCAGCGCCTCCGCGCAGGCCTCACGTCGGACGAAATGCGGCGCGCTTTTGAAACGGCGGCGGCTTTTGCCGCCCGCCTCAGGAAATAGCCCGGTCTATTTCTTCCGCGTCAGCACGATGGCTGTGATGTCTTTGATGTCGTTCTGGCCCACGTTGCGCCCCAAGCCATACTGCCCGATGTACGGCCGCTGGATCTTCACCCAGCGCTTCGAGGAGACGAGATCCTGTCCAGCGTCCAGAATAAAAAAGGCGTCGCGCAGTTCCTTGCCGTTCGGCAGCTTCCGTGCCCCGCTTCCGATTACCTTGTACTCCTTGCCACTTTTTTGGAAGAACCCGTAGACCTTATCGAAGCCGTCGGCGGTGGTATAGACAGTTACCTCGAAGTCCGGTTGCACCGCGGGAGCGGCCTTCGCCTGCTCCGTGGCGGCCTTGTCCAGCTTAGCCCCGGGGTACATCCTGGCGGCCTGTTGACCTACCGCAGCCATCACCACACAAAAACACGTTGCTACCCGCAACCTATTCATAGGCACCAAGAGAATAATACGCTCGCATGAAACTAAATTCAATGTTTTCTTCTACGTACCGGTACTACCAAAGAAGTTTTACAGTACTTAAATGCCCCCATATGGGGGTGGACACTCGCCGTGAGGCAGGCAGTTTTGCCCCCATAGTCTGCTCAGGCTGACTACCCCCGTTTTCCGGTCACCCTCCGCATAAGCCCAGTCGAGAGCTAAGGGAGGAACCCGATTCCACTGCTACTCTTCTCGTTATTCAATCGGGCTGGGTGTGCTTTCACTAAACCGAATCCCGGAAGCCGCAACGCCTCGGGAGGCGCCGACGGCGACAGCTCTGCGCGCCTTCAGGCGGCGGAACCGGGCCGGCGGAGCTATCATGGTCGAGCTTGCGTTTACGCTCCTGCCGCTGCTGGCGTTGATCTTCGCGTTTGCGGATCTTTCCTTGCTCCTGTTCCGCTGGAGCACGCTCGAAAATGCGGTGCGGGAAGGATGCCGCTATGCCATCACCTTCCAGACCTCCGGCACCCTCGGCCAGGACGCTTCCATCGAGCAGGTGGTCCAGAGTTACGCCCTGGGAGTGGTCACCACTACCGATACGCCGCAGCATATCTTCGTAAATTACTACTCGCCCACCAATCTGAACACGGCCATCCCCAGCGGCGGAAACATCCCCGGCAACATCGTCCAGGTCTCCGTGCAGAACGTATCGTGGGCCTGGCTGGCGCCTCTGAGCGGCACCTTCGGGACGGGCGGCCTGTTTGCGACCACCCCGCTGAGTTTCAACGTCTATTCTTCCGACATCCTGGGCGGATACCCGGCCGGAGTGAATTCGGTGCCCGAATGAGCAAGGCTGAGAAAGGGCGCAATCGAAGGCGCAAAGGCCAGGAGCTCGTCGAGTTCTCGATTACGGCGCTCATGCTGGCCGGCCTCCTGGTGGGTGCGTTCGTCACCGGCATGAACCTCATCCGCAGCATCCAGGTCAACCAGGTGTGCCGCGACTTGGACAATATGTACATCCACGGCGCCGATTTTTCCACCTATTCCATGCAGCAGTTGGCGCAGAGGCTGGCCACGGGTCTCAACCTCCAGATCGGCTCGACGTTCACCGGCAACAGCGCCACCAACACCAGCAACACGGGCAACGCGCTGGTGACCTTGTCGCGGGTCATGTACGTCGGGTCGACCACCAGCCCCAATTGCGCCGCGGTCGGAGCTGGGAGCTGCACCAATGCCAACAGCTTCGTGTTCACCCAGCGGATTCAGTTCGGAAATGGAACCCTGGCCAACACCAAACCGAGCACGCTGGGCAATCCATCCACGTCCGCGATTTCGACCGCCGGCGTCATCGCCAATCCGGTCACCGACGCTGGAGCCAAGCTCCCCACCGCCGCGCAGGCCAGCTTCACGGCTCTGTGGAAGACGGCGTTGCAGGATGGCCAGGTCTGCTACGTCGCCGAGTTTTACGAGCAGTCTTCGGACTTGACCCTGGGAAGCTTCGTGGGCGGTAGCGTCTACGCGCGCTCCTTTTTCTGAAGAATCGAATTCCGATGCCCAAACACCGCAGCCGTTCCCGCCAAAGAGGAGTCAGCCTGATGCTGGCTGGAGTCTCGTTGCTGTTCATCGTCCCCGCCGTGGGACTGATGATCGACGTGAGCGTCCTCTATTCGGTCAAGGCGCAGTTCCAGGCCGCCGTCGACGGCGCCGCCCTGGCCGCGGCTCGCGCCCTCAATCTGGGCCAGACGACCGCGGCGCAGGCCACCTCGGCCCAGAACAACGCCGTCAACTGGTTCTACGCAAACTTCCCCTCGGGTGCCTGGGGGACCACGGGCACGAACATGAGCAATTCCACCGTGACCGTTTTCGACGATGCGAGCAATTCCCATGTCCGCAACGTCACTGTGAACGCCTCCACCAACGTGCCCAGCTTTTTCATGAGCTGGTTCGGTGCCAGTTCCACCCCCCTGGCCGCCACCGGCAACGCTTCCCGCCGCGACGTGGTCGTGATGATGGTGCTGGACCGCTCCGGCTCGATGAGCGGCGCCTGCTCGAGCATGGTCACCGCGGCCAAGCTGTTCACCGGCCAGTTCGCAGCCGGCCGCGATCAGATCGGGCTGGTTTCCTTCTCGGACAACGTGTACATCCATTCCTCGCCCACTACCAGTTTCCAGACCACGCTGGGCTACAAAAACAACCTGGGAAGCGGGACTGGCGCGCTCGACACCATCACCTGCAACAGCGGCGGCACCAGCACCGCCCAGGCCATCTCGGTCGCCTATAACGAGATCTACAAAATCGACCAGCCGGGCGCGCTGAACGTCATCATGTTCGAGACCGACGGCCTCCCCAACACCCTCACGCTTAACTTCTGGGACTCCGCGAGCGGCAAGACCGCCCTCACGAGCGGCAGCACCTGCACGGATACCAAAGGCAAGAAAGTGAGCCAGGGCGGCTTCGCCACCGCCTCCGTCCTGCCAAGCTGGACTCCGGGCCAGTCCCTGGGCTCGGGCAGCTACTATGCAAACATACCCGCGGGCATGATCGGCGGAGTCTATTCGTACGACCCCAACACTGGAAACAAGCTCTACCTCCTGTTTAAGTATTGGGCCACCACCACCAGCAACAACTTCAACAGCTCCAGCTTCACCACTGCGTCCGGCTGCGCCTTCAACAGCAGCGGCGGCCAGAACCCCAGCCCGCCGCCCAGCGACATCGCGTGGTATCCGACCACCGATGTGTGGGGCAACCAGTTGAGCCCCGGCTACCTTCCGGTCAGTCTCTCGAGCGGCAAGGTCGTCGCCAGTAGTTGGCAAACGTTCCACAATGCCGCCCTCAACGCCGCCGATTCCGCCGCCTCCCAGGCCCGCACCAACGCGACGCTCCCGGCCTATTTCTTCGTGATCGGGCTGGGCGGCACCTCCACCAACCCTCCCGACTATGTGCTCATGCAGCGCATCGCCAACGACCCCAACGGCGACAACTACAACTCGCCGCCCCTGTACTCGGCGTGTTCGCAGGAGACCAACTGCGCAACGAGTTCCAGCCAGCCCCAGGGCACCTTCATCTTCTCGTCCAGCCCCTCGCAGCTCGCCCAGGCCTTCCTGTCGATCTCGTCGGAGGTCCTGCGCCTCAGCAAGTAGTGCTCGGGGTGTCCGAAACCACTCGAAACCGGTCGGCCGTGACGAAGTTCGTCAGGCGGGCGTAGCCCCTCCGCTGGCACACCTGTGCCTGCAATTCACACCTGCCGTCTCAGCGACGCGCCGCTTTTCAATCAGTTAAAGATGGCCGCCCGATTGCTACCGCTCCCGCCATATGAAAGCTCTCCGGTTGCTGGCGCTCCTGGCCCTGGCCGCCCTGCTCGCCTCCGCGCAGGACCTCGAAGCCAATGTCAACGAGCGCTACACCGTCGAGAACGTCGAAGTCAGCGGCGTCGATCCGGCCGGGCTCAGCCGCAATCTCCGCCAGGAGATCCACGCGCTCATCGGCCAGAAGTTCAGCCAGCAGAAACTCGACCAGGTGTCGCGGCTGATCGATAAGGCCCTGCCCGGGCGCAGCGTCTCGGTCCGGATCCTCCGTGGCGAGTTGCCCGAGCACGTCCGGATTGTCATCGAGATTCGCGGCCACGAGCAGCGCTTCGATCTGGCCGCCCCGAAGGCGCTCTACACTTCAAACAGCGGCTGGACCGGCGAGGTCGATGCCACCGCCCAGTCCCATGCGAACATCGTGACCTTGGGCCTGCTCAGCGACGGTGACACGCTGGCCGAGCGCTCGACCGGCCTGCGCGCGCGCTACGAAAACCGCCAGATCGAAGACGGCCGCCTGCGTCTCGCTTTGGACTTCGAGGATTTCCACGAATCCTGGAGCCCGGCCACGAGCGCCGCCGCGGCGGGCTCTGCCGAACTCTACCGCGCCCGCCAGGACCTCGAGCCGGTGGCCACCTTCGCCCTGGCCCGCTCGCTGAAGGTCTCCCTCGGCCTCAGCTTTGAACAGCTTCAACCTCAGCTTTCGGCCGCGCATTCGGAATCCTCCAACGCCGTGATTACTACTCTGCGCTATGATCGGCTCTTGGAGGGGACTGGGTCCAGTCAGCAACGGGTGGAGGCAGGTTACAGCCTGCGCGCGGCCACCACTTCTCTCGCCAGCGACTTCGATTACACCCGCCACACCTTCGATTTTTGCTACACCGTGTGGCACGGGGCGCACCGCGTCTCCACGCACCTCACCGCCGGCGTCATTCGCGGCGCCGCGCCTCTGTTCGAGCGTTTCGCGCTCGGCACCAGCACCACCCTGCGCGGCTGGAATAGGTACGACCTGGCCCCGCTGGGCGCCAACCGCGTCGTTCATAACTCGCTCGAATACCGATACCGCTTCGTGGAGGCTTTTTACGATGCCGGCGCGGTCTGGGACGCCGGCGAGCGCGCCGTTCTCCGCCACTCCGCTGGCGGCGGCGTCCGCCTGGGCGACCTGGCCCTGCTCCTGGCCTTCCCCATTCGCAACGGCCGCCCCGAGCCGGTCTTCATCGCTGGTTTGAATCTCTGATGAGCGGCCCAGATCGCATGACGCGCCGGAAGCTTCTGTACCTCCTGTTGCCCGCTTCCGGCGCGTGTTTTTCCAAGGCCCTCCCGGACGAGGCCCTGGACCCGCGCCTCGATGGCGGCCAGATTCGCGTCTCCGCGCCGCAGCTCCGCTTCGTCTCCGGCAGCGCCCTCGAACGTCTGCAGAACGGCGCGCTGGTGCCCTTCGCCCTCCAACTCGCGCTTTCCACCGACCGCTGGGCGAGCGTCTCCCACCGCGACATCGAGCGCTTCGTCTTCAGCTACGACTTGTGGGAGCAGAGGTTCTCCATCGCCAAGCTGGGCAACCCGCGCCGGTCCGTGGACCGCCTTTCCGCGCGCGACGCCGAATCCTGGTGCATTCGGGAAATGGTGCTGCCCCAGGCGGACCTCGCGCCGGAGCAGCCCTTCTGGTTGCGCCTGGAAGCGCGCGCCGAAAACCCCGCCGAGGACCCGCACGTGATGACCGAGGAAGGCGTCAGCCTCACCCGCCTGGTGGAACTGTTCAGCCGCCGCTCGCGGGGCGGCGACGGCCGCTGGTCCATCGACGCCGGTCCCTTCCGCCTGGCTTCGCTGGCACGCCCCGGAGTGGTGCGATGAGCTTGCGCGCCCGCATCGTCCTCATCTTCGCCGGCGCCACCTTGCTGCCGCTCGTGGCCACCTGGTGGCTCACCACTACTCTGATCGAGCAGAGCCTGGCCTACTCCTCGACGGACCAGCTCGATCGCCTCTCGAAGGTCACCGAGCAAGCCGGCCGCGAGCTTTACCAGCACGTGCGCGACTCCCTCAAAGCGGACGCCGCTGCCGGCCGCGCCCCGGAACACCGCTGGGCCCCAGTAGGACAGGCCTCCGGCCTGTCGCCCGAAGTCCGCCAGTTTTGGGAATCCGGCGAGCCCGAGCGCTTTGTGCTCTCGGAGCCCGATGGCGACCGGCTGACCTACCTCGCCCGCCGCTCAGACCAGGTCCTGTCCTGGTCGGCGCCGATCGGCCCTCTCGGCATGACGCGCATCTCCGACGAGTACCGCCAGGCTCGCGACACGGTTCAGCGCGCCGGCGCGCTCGATCTGCGCCGCGGCTTCGTCTACACCTACGTTCTGCTGGCCGCCTCGGTGTGGCTGATTTCGCTCGTTCTGCTGGCGCTGATGGCGCACCATACCAGCCGTCCCATTCGCCAGTTGACAGCCGGTCTCGGCCGCCTCGCCGCGGGCGATCTCGCCGTGCGTCTCGACGCCCGCCGGTCGGATGAAACCGGCCGCGCCATTCGGGCCTTCAACGACATGGCCGCCCAGCTCGAGCACAGCCGCAGCCGCCTGGTCTACCTCACCCAGCTCGCCAGTTGGCAGTTGCTGGCCCGCAAGATGGCGCACGAGTTGAAGAACTCCCTCACGCCGATCCGCCTCACACTCGAGGAAATCGTGGCACGCAACCCCGGCGACGCCTTCATCGAGCAGGCCGCGCGCATCGTCATCGACGAGGTCGAGAGCCTGGAGCGCCGCGTCCGCGCCTTCTCCGATTTCGCCGCCGAGCCGCCCGTTCGCTCCGCCGCCGTCCCCGTCAACGCCGTCCTCGAAGAGCGCATCGTGCTTCTCAAAGCCGCCCACCCCGAGGTTGCCTACAACGTGGTGCTGGCGGGTTCCGGCCCCGCTGCCCTCGGCGACGAGGACTTGCTCAAAGGCATCCTCTCGAACCTTCTCGAGAACGCCGCCGAAGCTGCCGGCCCCGGGGGCGCCGTGCTCGCCATCACCTCCTCGGACGCCGCGAGCGTCGCCCTCGAAGTGCACGACTCGGGCCCAGGCCTCAGCGCCGAAGCCCGCCAGACCCTGTTTGAACCCGCCATCTCGTTCAAGAAGCGCGGCATGGGCCTCGGCCTCTCCATCGCCCGAAAGAACGCATTGCTGATGGGCGGCGACATCTGTTTGGTCGAAGGCCGCCTTTCCGGCGCCGCTTTCCGCGTGACGCTCCCGCGCCAATCGGCCGCCAGCTATCAGCTATCGGAAGAACGCCAAACGGGCGCCTCCGTCTCTCCCCGAAATGCGCAGTCGCCTGAGCGCCATCTGATAGCTGATAGCTGACCGCCGATTGTGGGACAGGCCTCCAGCCTGTCGGCACATTGACGGAAACGAACGCCCCCGCGCCATCGTCCAGTCAGTGAATGCCACGCATCGTGGTCCTCGACGACGAAGAGAACGTCGGCCGCTCCCTCCGCCTGGTCCTCGAGCGGGAAGGCTACGCCGTCACCGTTTGCCGCAACGCGGCCGATTTCCGCGCCCACCCCGACGTCCTTCGTGCGGATGCCTTCCTGCTCGATATCATGCTTCCCGATGCCAACGGCATCGACGTTCTGCGCTGGCTCCGCCAGAGCGATTCCCACGCGCCCGCGGTCATGATCTCCGGTCACGGCAGCATCGCCGACGCGGTCGAAGCCACCCGCGCCGGCGCCTTCGATTTCCTCGAGAAGCCGCTCACCCGCGACCGCGTCCTACTGGCCCTCAAGAACGGCCTCGAGCAGTCCGCCCTGCGCCGGGAGAATGAACGCCTGCGCGAGTTGGTGGGCGATACGCCCTGCATGATCGGCGCCAGCCCGGTTTTCCAGACCCTCCTCGAACAGGCCACGCTGGTGGCCCGTTCCGACGCCCGCGTCCTGCTGATCGGCGAATCCGGCACGGGCAAGGAGCTGCTGGCCGCCCACATCCACCGGGAGAGCCCCTTCGCCTCCGGCCCCTTCGTGAAGATGAACTGCGCCGCCATCCCCACCGAGCTGCTCGAAAGCGAGTTGTTCGGCCACGAGAAAGGCGCTTTCACCGGTGCCTCCTCCGCCCGCCGCGGCAAGTTCGAGCTGGCCGACGGGGGCACGCTCTTCCTGGACGAAATCGGCGACCTCCACGAGACCGCGCAAGCCAAGCTTCTCCGCGTTCTTCAGGAGGGCGAGTTTCACCGCGTCGGCGGCGAGCAGCCCCTCCACGCTTCCGTTCGCGTCATCTCCGCCACCAACCGCGACCTCGCCGCCTTGATCGCGCAGAAGCGCTTCCGCGAGGATCTGTACTACCGCCTCTCCGTGGTTCCGCTACGCGTGCCGCCGCTGCGCGAGCGCCCCTCCGACATCCGCCCGCTGGCCGGCTATTTCCTCGAAGAGTTTTGCCGCCGCAACAACTTCAAGAGCAAGACTATTGACGACGGCGTATTCCCCGTGCTCGAGCGGCTGCCCTGGCCCGGCAACGCGCGCGAGTTGCGCAACGTGGTCGAGCGCATGGCCATCCTGACCCCCGGCGACCGCATCACCCTCGATTCCGTGCCGGTCGAGCTGCGCCTGCCCCGTGACGCCGCCCCGCGCTCTTCCGTCCAGGACGCCCGCGACGCCGCCGAGCGCGAGCACCTGCTGCGCGCCCTCGAAGTCGCCGAATGGAACGTTTCCTCCGCCGCGCGCGCCCTCGGCATGGAGCGCACCAACCTGCACAAGCGCATCCGTTCCCTCGGCCTCGACCGCTCGCGCGGCCGCGGGTGATGGACGGCCAGTTGTTCACCCTCACGTCCCCCACCCTGATCACCGAGATCGACAACTATCACAATAACGGGGTGGGCGCCGGCTCGCTGCCGGTCGGTTCCGCCGGAATCGAGGATCTGGACACCGACACCTTCTACCAGTGGGCCGCCTCGGCCCCGCCCGGCGATCAGTATAAGCTGGATCGCCTATCCCAATGTGATTGTCCCGGCAGGCAACTACCAGGTGTGGGACTCGTCGCCGTACACTTGGTCCTACCCGGGCACCAGCTTCATAGCGATGGGTGAGGTGGATGTCGATCCGGCGCCCAACCCCGAACCGGCTTCCCTCCTCCTGCTCGGAGCGGGAGTGTTCGGAGTGCTTCTCCTGCGCCCGAAACGGCGCGCGGCGGAACGGCCGCGACATCGACCCATCTCCTGGCGGCGCCTGCGCTCCCGAGCACGGCGTGTGCGGCTCTTAAGTAGTGGACACGCAAGATCAAACTCGGTTAGAATTCCAACTGGGCTAAGATTCCGCCCTAGAAGGATAACCATGAAAAGAACCTTCGTAATCGTCGCTTTCTGTCTTTCCTTCGTTGCCGGCGCCGCCTTCTCCGCGAGAGTCCGCGACTGGCACGATCTGGATGCGGTCCACAAACACGTCAGCGAGGCGATCCATGAGATGGAGCGCGCCCGTGACGCCAACAACTACGACATGCGCGGACACGGTGCGAAGGCCGAGGAGCATTTGCGGGCTGCCGAACGCGAACTGAACGAAGCGATCGGCGCGATAAGGGCGGAGTAATCGGCCGAAGGGAGAACTCCTAACCGTAACCAGAGCCGCCCGGCGGGGCTCCAACAGGCTGGGACGTCCGCTCCGCTGGCCGCGCGCTGGGCAGTGATGCCTTGCCTGCTCCGCAACCGAATCGGCCTCACTCGCGGCTAACGACCGTGCTCGGCACCTCCTTAGAAGTCCCCTGGCAGGCAAAACTGCCTGCCCCACGGTCCCGCCGACAGTTCCTCTGAACCGCTGGAAGCCAGAAACCGGCCGAGCGCTCCCCACGTCGAAAGGTTAAGATCGGTAAAGACCTTATCCCATGGAACTTCAACGTTCAAACTCCTTGCAGCCGGCCGTGCTGGCCGGCTTGCTTGCCGCAGCCTCGCTCTTGGCTGCCGGGCCTCCTTCCCGGATCCAGGCGGACATCCAGAGCCGCCAGACGTTTCGCGTGACCGGCAACATCCATCCGTTGGTCGCGTCGGCGCAGGACCAAGGTGAGGTTCCGGAAACGCTCGCCTTGCCTCGCATAGCGATCCACTTCAAAATGACGGCCGCCCAGCAGGCGGACCTGGATCAGTTGGCCGAGGCGCAGCAGAACCCGTCCAGTCCGCAGTTCCACCAGTGGCTCACGCCCGAGCAGTACGCGGACCGCTTTGGTCTGAGCGTTTCCGACCTCAACCGGATCACGGCCTGGCTCCAGCGCATGGGATTCACTGAGGTCCAGGCCGGCCGAGGCCGCACCTTCGTGACCATGTCCGGGACGGCGGCCATCGTACGCTACGCGTTCCAAGCCCCGATTCACCACTATCGGGTCAACGGGACCCTGCATTACGCTAACGCCGCCGAGCCCGCCCTTCCCATCGAGCTCGAAGGCATGGTCGCCGGTATCCTGGGTTTGAACGATTTTCATCCCCGGCCGCACGTGAGACACAGGCCGAGGTACACCTCATCGATCACCGGCATCCACCATCTCGCTCCCGGCGATTTTGCGACCATCTACAATCTCCAGGCCCTTTACAATGCCGGCATCAACGGCGCCGGCCAGAGCATCGCCGTGGTGGGGCAGACGGACATCCAGCTTTCCGATATCGAAGCGTTCCAGACCGCCTCCGGCTTGCCCGTCAAGGACCCGCAGAGGATCCTCGTCCCGGGCAGCCTCGACCCAGGCACTCCCCAAGACCCCTCAACCGGCTATTACCTCGACCTTGGGGAGACGGACCTGGATCTCGAATGGGCGGGCGCTGTCGCCCGCGGCGCCACCATCATCTACATTTATTCCACTGACGTCATCAATTACTCTTTGACATACGCCATAGACAACGCCGTGGCCCCAGTTGTTTCTGTCACTTACGGAGGGTGTGAGGAGCAGAGCTGGTATCCCAGCCAGCTCAACAGCTTCAATGCCCTTTTCGAACAGGCTAATGTCCTGGGAATCACCGTCGTAGTGGCGGAGGGTGACGAGGGCGCCGCAGACTGCGATGCACCGACAGCCACCATGGCGACGCAGGGGCTGGCAGTCGACTTTCCCGGCAGCAGTCCTTATGTAACCTCCATGGGCGGAACGCAGTTCGGTGGACCCCTGCTCACTGGGGATCCGGACGGCATCCCCGGAACTTACTGGAGTTCCACCAACGGCCTTAACGCCGGTTCGGCTCTCTCCTATATCCCGGAGGCGGTCTGGAATGACTGGGATGCCACAGGCAAGAATCCGAGCGACGACGAACTGTCTGCGGGCGGCGGCGGCGCCAGCGCCGTGTTCCTCAAACCCTCCTGGCAAACAGGAACGGGTGTGCCGAACGACGGCGCTCGCGACGTGCCCGACATCTCCATGAATGCTTCCGACGAGCACGACAGCTACCTGATCTGTTCCACCGCCTTCGACAATCCTTTTTCCGGCTACCCCTACACCGGGCCGTGCGTCAACGGCTACCGCGATTCCCAACTCGACTTGGACTTTGAGGGAGGCACCTCCGCCGGCGCGCCCACCTTCGCCGGCATCGTGGCGCTGATCAACCAGCAGACCCACAGTAAAGGCCAGGGCAACGTTAATCCGACGCTGTATTCGCTCGCCGCGACGTCGCCGAGCGCTTTTCACGACATCACGCAGGGAGACAACCAAGTGCCGTGTTTGGTTGGGACGCCGAACTGCACCACCGGCATCATGGGCTATTCGGCCGCTCCTGGGTACGACCTGGCATCGGGTCTCGGATCCGTGAACGCCTACAACTTAGTAAATGCATGGCCTGGGGCTGGGCCGACGCCAACTCCGACTCCCACGCCGCCGCCTGCGCCCGTCCTGACCTCACCGGCCAATGGGGCCACCGGCGTCCCCCTGTCGCCCACCTTCACCTGGCAGGCTTCGACGGGAGCCACATCCTACTGGTTCTCCTACTACGAAGGCCCCAATGGGATACCGCAGGGGGTCCAAACTGCCGCGACGAGTTACAGCCCCGGCGCCTTAGCCGCGGGCACCACCTACTACTGGTACGTCAACGCCGCGAACAGCGCCGGCGTGGGCGCCTCTTCCGCGATCTGGTCGTTCAGCACGCAAATGGGGGTCGGCCCGGGTGCTCTCCTGTTCGTGCCGGTAACCCCATGCCGGGTGGTAGACACCCGTAATGCCGGGGGACCGTTCGGAGGTCCCACCATGACCGCCGGCTCCAGCCGCTCATTCTCCATTCCTCAGAGCGGCTGCAACATTCCCGGCACGGCCGCGGCGTATTCCTTGAACGTGACGGTGGTGCCGCAAGGTTCGCTTTCCTACCTGACCCTGTGGCCCACGGGCCAGAACCAACCGTTCGTCTCCACGTTGAATTCCTCTGGCGGCATCGTGACTGCCAACGCGGCTATCGTGCCGGCCGGAACCGGCGGTGCGGTTAGCGTCTACGTGACCGGCACAACCGATGTTGTCCTCGACATCGACGGCTATTTTTCGAACGCCCCTGGCGGCGCCGCCTTCTATGACGCCACGCCGTGCCGCGTTGCCGACACCCGCAATGCGAACGGCAGTCTCGGGGGACCTGCCATGTCGGCCGGCCAGACCCGGGCCTTCCCCGTGCTCTCCAGTTCCTGCAACCTTCCGTCCGCGGCCAGCGCTTACTCCATGAACGTTACCGTCGTTCCCAGCGCGGCGCTGGGGTACCTTACAACGTGGCCCACGGGACAGTCGCAGCCTTTCGTCTCCACCCTGAACTCGTCGACCGGAAAAGTGGTCGCCAACGCGGCCCTGGTTCCGGCCGGCGCCGGCGGAGACATCTCGGTCTATGTCACGGACATGACGAACGTGATCCTCGATGCCAACGGCTATTTCGCTGCGCCTGGAAGTTCCGGGGCCCTGTCCTTCTACCCCGTCACGCCGTGCCGCGTCGCGGACACCCGCAATGCCAACGGCCCCTTCGGCGGGCCCAGCGTTCCGGGCGGCGGCACGCGCTCGTTCACCGTCCCGGCCAGCGTCTGCAACATTCCTGCGACGGCCCAGGCGTATTCGCTCAACGTTACCGTGGTGCCGCAGGGACCCCTCTATTACCTGACAGCCTGGCCCGCAGGCACGAGCCAGCCGCTGGTTTCCACCCTGAACTCGTTTGACGGCTCGATTGTCGCGAACGCCGCCATCGTCCCCGCCGGCGCCTCCGGCGCCATCAGCGTGTACGTGACCAACACCGCCGACGTGATCCTGGACATTAACGGCTACTTCGCGCCGTAACCCGAGAACCGGGGACAGGTTGCTCTGTCCCCGGTTACCCCCCGATAGCCCCCGCCGCCGTTTCGGAGTACAATGCCCAAAACGGCAATGTGAGGGCTCATGCTGGGCCGCTCCATTTCTCACTACCGCGTTCTGGACAAGCTCGGGGAAGGCGGCATGGGCGTCGTCTACCTGGCCGAGGACACCCTTCTCGGCCGCCGAGTCGCGATCAAGTTCCCCAATGCCGACCCCCGCTTCAGCGAGCGCCTCCTGGCCGAAGCCAGGACCGCTTCCTCCCTGAACCACCCGGCCATCGCCGCCATCCACGATTGCGGGATCCACGAAGGCCACCCTTACGTGGTCATGGAGTTGGTCGAGGGCGAGAACCTGAGCGAGCGCCTCAAACGCGGCCCGCTGCCTCCCCAACGCGCCATCGAGATCGCCCTCGAGACCGCAGCCGCTCTGTCCGAGGCGCACCGCCACAACATCGTTCACCGCGACATCAAGCCCTCCAACATCCGGCTCGACCCCCGCGGGGCCGTCAAAATCCTGGATTTCGGGGTCGCCAAGAACCTGGTGGCTTCCCGCGCCTCCGCTGCCGCCGCGGGCGCCTCCACCGAGACGGCCGAGTACACCTTCGCCGGAACGCCCCGCTACATGTCGCCCGAGCAGGCCCGCGCCGAGCCCGTGGATGCCCGCAGCGATGTGTTCTCCCTGGGCGCCGTTCTCTGGGAGTGCCTTACCGGCCAGCCCGCCTTCGGCGCCCGCACTCACCTGGATACTCTCTCGCGCGTGCTGAACGACGAGCCTCCGCCGCCCTCCACGCTGAACGCGGCAGTTCCGCCCGTGTTGGACGGTATCTGTTTGAAAGCTCTTGCCAAGGATGCCGCCCAGCGCTACCAGTCCGCCGAGGCTCTCCGGCGCGATCTGGAGGCCGCGCAGTCCGCCCCGGCCCGATCCGAAGCCCGCGCCCCCGCCGTCAGCACCAAGCGCGCCCTCCTTGTCTTTGCCGCGGCCGGACTCGTTGCGGCTTTGGCCGTCTTCGCCATCCTCTGGCTGCGCCGCGGCCGGGAGCCCGACCCGCAAGCGCTGCGCTGGTACCAGGAAGGCATCAACGCCATTCACGACGGGACCTACTCTAAGGCGGCCAGAGCCCTGGAGCGCGCCGTCTCCCTGGACTCCGGTTTTGCCCTCGCCCACGCCCGCCTCGCCGAAGCCAGTGACGAGCTGGATGACGCCACCCGCGCCCGCGAGGAAATGCTCGCGGCCGTTGCCCCCGGCGCCTTCCGCTCGCGCCTCTCGAACCTCGATGACACTGTGGTCGAGGCGGTTCGGCGTTCGCTCGCCAACGATCCGGCCGGCGCCGCCGCTCTCTACCGGCAGCTCCTCGAGCGCGTTCCGCAAAGCGAAAAGGCCGCGGCATATCTCGACCTCGGCCGCGCCTGCGAGAAAGCCGGCCAGCCCGCCGAAGCCCTCGCCAGTTACCGCGAAGCGGCTAGCCGCTCTCCGCAATACGCCGCGGCTTTCCTCCATCTCGGCGTGCTCGACCGGCGCGCCCAGCGGTTCGCCGATGCCGAGGCCGATTTCGCCCGCGCCGAGTCTCTTTACGAGGCTCTCAGCAACACCGAGGGCATCGTCGCGGTCCTGTACCAGCGCGGCGTCATGGCCAACAAGCGCGGCGATCTCCAGCAGGCCGGCGCGCTTCTCGACAAAGCCCTCGTAACGGCCCGCACCGCCGGCAGCCAGCAGCAGCAGATCGAGACGCTGCTCCAGATCAGCAACCTCGACGATCAGAAAGGCGACACCGCCGACGCCACCGCGCACGCCTCCGAAGCCACCGACCTGGCTCGCCGCAGCGGCCTCCAACTCCTAGCCGCCGGTGCCCTGCTCGATCTGGGCAATGCCCATTTCGTGCGCGGCGATCTGGCGCAGGCTCAGAGTTACTTCGAGCAGTCTCTGGAATACGCCCGGCGCTTCCACTCACCGCGCACAGAGGCTCGCGCCCTCCTCTCCTTGGGTAGCTTGCACATTCAGCAGGCGGACCTCGCTCGCGGTGTCCAGGAGGTCGAGCAGGCCCTTCGCTTCTACGACCAGGGTGGAGACGCCAGGGAGCGGTCCATGGCTCTCCTGCTGCTCGGACGCGCCCGCCGCGATCAGGGCGACTATACCGCCGCGCTCAAAGCCTTCAACGAGCAGCTCGACCTGGCGAACAAGACCGGCGACCGGGCGCACCTTGCCGTGGCCCGCGAGGGTGTCGCCAGCGTCCTGGGATGCCAGCAGCGCTATCCTGAAGCGCTGGCCGCTTACCGCTTGGCCCACGTGGAAAACCAGGAGCGTGGCGATCAGCCCGGAGCCGCGTACGCGCTTGCCAACTCCGCTCTTATGCTTGCCCAGTTGGGGCGTTATCGGGAGGCTCGAGAGACCCTCGCGCAAGTCGCCGCCTCCGGCGGATATGCGGAGTTGGCCCGGATCGTGGAACAGTACCAGGCGGAAATCGCTTTAAGCGAGCGCCGCTTCGCCCTGGCTCGTAACGAGGCGCGCAGGTTGCTGGCCTCTTCCGGCGAGATCGGCGCCGCTCAACTCATCGACATTCACCTGATCGACTGCGGCGCCGGGCTCCACTCCGCCCTCCGCCAAGCGCTTTCGGCTTGCGATTCCGCGCTCGCCTTGGCCCGCAAGTCCGGCCTACCCAGGTTGGAAGCCGCCGCGCTTCTATTCTGGGCTGAGGCGCGACTTGAGAACGGCAACCCGTCCGCGGCCAAAGAGGCCGCTCTTTCCGCCCGCGCCGAGTTCGCGCGGGGCGGCCAGCGTGAATCGGAGGCGCGCGCCTCGCTGGTCGCCGCCCGCGCCGCGCAGGCCTTGCGCGACGCTTCCGGGGCCCGGTCGCTTGCGGCCCAGGCCGCCGGTTCCTTCGAGGCGTTGCTCCGGCTCTGGACCCCAGAGGACCGAGCCGCCTACGAGTCCCGCCCGGACGTTCGGCACTGGCGAAGTCAGCTTGCCGGGATATCAACCAGATAGATCATGTGCAGAGGAGGTAAATACAATGCCTGGCACTCCGATAGACCGCCCCATCATTATCAGCGGCGGCTCACCGCTCACCATGCAACAGAAGCACGGGTGGCTCCGGCCCGTCGACCATCGCACCATTGTCCCCGAGTCCCCCGACAGCACCGTGACCTCCGTGGAAGTGAACTCCGATGGCATCCAGCTCCAGTCCCTCCCGTTCGCGGGTGAACAATGCGGAATCAGCTTCACCTTCGGCGACGTCCACCTCGCCGTCCAAACCGACCCGAAGGGGCAGAACCTCCGCATCGTCGCCCTCGATGGAACCAACTTCGGGAAGCACTTCCAGTACGAAGCAGGACGCTTTGAGAGCATCTCCGCCAGCCCCGGGCTGGTCTTCCACAACCTGTGTATCCACAAGGGCGCAGTCACCCACTGCATCGAGCCCGCGTCGGGACACACCGAGATCAAGATCCAGTACTTGTAGCGCGGCGTCCGCTGAACAGGCGTCGGCGCCGGGCCATGACGGGCGCTCGCCGCCCGTAGCTCGCAGTGAATCAACGAGCGACGAACAAAACGCGGCGCGCGTCGCGCCCATCGCGTTACAATGCATACAAAGCCACACATCTACCTGAGGGGCGATGCTGGGGAAGTCCTTCTCCCACTACCGCGTGCTCGAACCGCTCGGCCAGGGCGGGATGGGAGTTGTGTATCTGGCCGAAGACACCCTGCTCGGCCGCCGCGTCGCCATCAAGTTCCCTCACGCCGACGGGCCTAGCCAGCGCCTGCTCAAAGAGGCCCGCACCGCTTCCTCGCTCAACCACCCCGCCATCGCCGCCGTCTACGACTGCGGCATGTTCGAAGACCATCCCTACGTCGTCATGGAGTTCGTCGAGGGCGAGAACCTCGGCGTCATCCTCGCGCGCGGCCCGCTGCCGCCCAAACGCGCCCTTGAAATCGCCGCGCAGGCTGCCGCCGCGCTCTCCGAAGCGCACAGCCGCGGCATCGTCCACCGCGACATCAAGCCCTCCAACATCCAGATCGATCGCCACGGCGCCGTTAAGGTTTTGGATTTCGGCATCGCCACCAGCATAGGCGAGGTCCGCGTGGCAGCCGCCGGCGAGGACCTTCTCCTTGCGACGCGCACCATGGATGGCGGGATCACCGGCACGCCCCGCTACATGTCGCCCGAGCAGGCCCGCGGAGACCGCGCCGACGCCCGCACCGATGTGTTCGCGCTCGGCTTGGTGTTCTGGGAATGCCTCACCGGCAAGCCTGCCTTCGCCGGCCAGACGGCCATCGACACCCTCGCCCAGGTGATTCAGACCGATCCCGCGCCGCCCTCCCACGTCAACCCGGCGGTGCCGCCGGTCCTCGATCGCATTTGCGCCGTGGCCCTGGCCAAGGATCCCGCGGACCGCTACCAATCCGCCGCCGCGCTACTCGAGGATCTGGAATCGGCGCGGCATACGCTACTCGAACCCGCCCCGCCGCCCATCTCCGCGCGCCGCCCTTGGCGCAACTACCTGGTCGCGGCTTCGGCCGTTTGCCTGCTGGCCGTGTTGGCCACCGCGGCCGTCCTCTGGGTCCGGCGTGGCCGCGAGCCCGATCCCCAGGCGCTGCGCTGGTATCAGGAAGGCGTCAACGCCATCCGCGACGCAACCTACTTCAAGGCCGCCAACGCCCTCGATCGCGCCGTCTCGATCGACCCCGCCTTCGCCCTCGCCCACGCCCGCCTCGCCGACGCCAGCGACGAGCTGGATGACGCCACCCGCGCCCGCGAGGAGGTGCTGAAGGCCGTCGCGCCCGATTCTCCGCGCTCGCGCCTCTCGCGTCTCGACGATCTGGCCGTCGAGGCCATTCGCCGCACGCTGACCAACGATGCCGCCGGCGCCGCCAATGCCTATCGCGAGCTGCTGGCCCGCTCGCCCGAGAGCGAGAAGGCCGCCGTCCTCCTCGACCTGGGACGCGCTTATGAGAAGGCCGGCCAGCCCGACAAGGCCCGCGCCAGCTTCCTCGAAGCCGCCCGCCGCTCGCCTCAATACGCCGCGACCTTCCTGCGCCTGGGCGTGCTCGACCGCCGCGCGCAACGCGTGGCCGACGCGGAAAAGAATCTCGCCCAGGCCGAATCGCTCTATCGTGCGCTCAGCAACTCCGAAGGCCTCACCGAGGTTCTCTATCAGCGCGGCGTGATGGCCAACAAGCGCGGCGAGATTCAGCAGGCCGTGACCTTCCTGGATCAGGCTCTCCAATTCGCCCGCACCACCGGCAACTATCAGCAGCAGATCGCCGCGCTCCTCCAGTTGAGCAACGTCGAAACGCACCAGGGCGACGCCGCGGCCGCCGAGCGCCACGCCAACGAGGCTACGGACCTCGCGCACGCCCGCGGTCTCGAACCGCTCGCCGCCGGCGGGCTGCTCGACGTCGGGAATGCCCATTTCGTACGCGGCGATTTCTCCGCGGCCGAAGACTGCTTCCTGCGCTGTCTCGAACTCGCCCGCCACGCCCACGCGCCGCGCGCCGAAGCCCGCGCCCTGCTCTCTCTGGGCAGCCTCCACATCCAGCAGGCCAAGCTGACCGAGGGCGTTCAGAACGTCGAGCAGGCGCTGCATTTCTACGAGCAGGGTGGCGACGCCAAGGAGAAGTCGGTGGCCCTGGTTCTGCTCGGCCGCGCCCGCCGCGACCAGGGCGATTACCCGGCCGCGCTGCGCGCCTTCCAAGAGCAGCTCGATATGGCCGCCGCCTCCGGCGATCAGCAACAATTCGAGTACGCCCGCGAGGGCATGGCCAGCGTTCTGGAATCCCAGGAGCGCTATCCCGAGGCGCTCGCCTCCTACCAGCAAGCCGCGGCCGCCGCCCAGTCCCGGGGCGATAAGCTGGCCGCCGGCTACACTCTCGCCAGTTCCGCCCGCGTGCTGGCTCGCCTGGGCCGTTACGGCGAGGCGCGCGAAGCGCTGGGTGAAGCCTCTGCCATCGCGCGCGGCCCCGGCGGCTATGACGAACTGGCGCGTCTCACCGATCAGTATCAATCGGAAATCGCGCTCAGCGAGCGCCAATTCGCCGCCGCCCGGGAGGAAGCGCACAAGCTGATGGCGTCGTCGGCCAAGCTCGGCAGCTCGGGGATGGCGGAGGCCGGCGAGGTCTACTGCTCCGCCGAGATTCTCTCCGGCGCGCGCGAGGCCGGCATGGCCGCCTGCCAGGCTGCGCTCGCGGAGGCCCGCAAGTCCGGCCTTCCCCGCATGGTCTCCGGCGCTCTGCTCGGCGTGTCTGAAGCGCAGCTTGAAAACGGCGACCCGGCGCGGGCCCGCGAAACCGCGCTCGCCGCCCGCAGCCAGTTTTCCATCGGCGGCCAGGCGGAATCCGAAGCGCGCGCTTCGCTCATCGCCGCCCGCGCCGCCCGCGCCTCCGGCGATGCTGCCGGCGCGCACCAGCTTGCCGCCGCGGCCTCTCATTCCTTCGCGACACTCTATCAGACCTGGACTCCGGAAGCCCGCGCCGCCTACGACGCCCGTCCGGACGTCCGCTCCTGGCGCAGCCAGCTTAACCGGCTGATGGCCGAAACAGTTCACTAACCAAAGGAGACTCCTATGCGCACACTCAAGTTCGTGGCCCTGTCGGTGCTCACCCTGGCGGTGGGCCTGGCAGCCGACCACCCCATCACCGTCAGCGGCGGATCGCCTCTCATTCTCGATCACGATAGCTGGGATCGGAAGGACGATCACACCCTCGGCACCACCGTCCCCGGCAACACCGTGACGTACATCGACGGGACGACGGATGGCAGGCCTTTCGGCCCCATCGATGTCAAGGGTCAGCCGCTCAACCTCAGCCTGACCTTTGGCGCCATCAAACTCACCGTCACTATCGACCAACATGGCCAGCCCGTCGTGGCGGTCGATAGCAACACGTCGCTGTCGAACGACTTCACGCGCAACGGCAACCAGTTCGTAAGCAACGACACGAAGTCTTCCATCCAGGGTCTGGCCATTATCGTGGCCGGCGTCGACAAGACTCCCAGTCCCATCGCCAACCACACCGTGATCAGGATCCATTACGAGTGACAAGGAGATTCCTATGCACACACTCAAGTTCATGGCCCTGTCGATGCTCACGCTGGCGGTGGGCCTGGCAGCCGACCACCCCATCACCGTCAGCGGCGGATCGCCTCTCCGCATCGAGCACGATAGCTGGAATCAACAGGACGATCACACCCTCGGAACCACCGTCCACGGCAACACCGTGACTCGCGTCGAGGTCACGTCGGCGAGCGGCGCTCTCCCGCCCATTGTCTTCAACGGTGAGATGCTCGAACTCCACTTGACCTACGGCGCCATCCACCTCACGGTCACCACGGATGCGACGGGCCACGACCCCGTGGTGAAAGTCGATAGCAAGACGTCGCTGAAGAAGCACTTCCGCCGCAAGGGCCCCACCGCATTCGAGAGCGTGGCAAACGCCGCCTCCGTCCAGGAGCTGACGCTGCAGAAAGGCGGCGCCAGCCAGGACCTGGGCTCCGTCTCCGGCCACACCGTGATCGTCATCCACTACGAGTAGTGGGACAAGCCTCCGGCCCTGCGGCGTTCCAAGACCCGCCGGGCCGGATGGGCGGTGTGATCTGTAGCCAGTGCGGAGAGTACGGCACCCAATCGCCGCAACTCAGCGGTGGGCGGGCTCTTGCCGCGGGGTTGTAGTTCCGGCGTGGAACTCCACCAGTTTCACGTTCACCTCGGACACCGTCCCGTGATGACTGTACACGTATGACGTCATCCCGATCCCCGGCACATACGTCGCGACCTGGTGGTCTGGAAGTGTGCGGTAGGCGACTACGTACTCGGTGCGTGGCACATCCGCCGCCACACCCTTGATCCCGGCCAGGCTTGCAGTCTCGATCCTCTCTACCGACCACGCATACATGCCGTCCGTTCGAGGAGCGGTCTCCGCGTCTCTCCCGAACAGGTCGCCCTCGTGGGCGGGCATCACGAGAATCAGGCTCTCGTCGTCGTCGCTGGTCATGTCCTCCCCCGGTTCGCCTTCCGGGATGGCGCACCCATCCTCGGGCTGGTGGAGGTAGAACTTCTTGTTGCCATCCGCGATCAGCAGATAGCAGTCGCGTTCCCGGCCGGGCAGATCCCAGGGATGGCCCAACAGTAAGGCCATCTTGAACCGTCCGCGCTCTGCGCTTTCCAGAATCTCCGATTTCCACTCCACCGTGGCGCCTTCCGCTGTTCCCGATGCGACCCGGCCTCGATATACCCAGTACGTACCCTTCTCCATCGGGAAGAAGTCCGCGTCCGCAGCCACCTCGGGGTTCCGCTCGGCCGACGCCGCGGTCCCGGCCAGCGCCATCAACACTACCGCCGCACGAACCAGCCGCATGACGAGCAGTATACTCCAGCGTAAGCCCGCTTGAGCTAAGCTCTAGCCAATGGCCCGCGACTTACTCGACCGCTTGGACGACTGGAAGCGCCGCTTCGAACCCGAGGGCGACGGCCAGCTCGAAAAACTGCTGGCGCAAATCGCGGCCCGGCGCTTTCACGATCCCGCCGCCCTCATCCGTCTGCATGAGACTCTTCTGTTCCTGCGCGCCTATCCGCGCACGCCCGAGGTCGCGCGCCTGGCGGACGCCATCCTGTTCGCCTTCGCCGATCGGGTCGCGCCACTGCCCGACCTCGCCCCTTTCGAGGAACCGGAAGTCTCCGGCATCGCCGGAACTTCGTTCGCGGCCGTCTTCAGCTACGAAGTCGCGCGCCGCCTCGCCGCGCTCCACCCGCGTCACATCGAGATCGCCTGGGATCGCCACGACCAGGCCGATAAGCTTGGCCCCGCGCTCGCCCGCTTCGCGCCCCTTCTCGAAGAGGACTGGCCGGTCGAGGCTCACGTGCCCTTCCGCCAATGGATGGCGGCCGCCCGCCGCCGCGGCGTTACCGATCTGGCCTGGCTGCTCGAAAGGCTGGCCGCTCTGCCGCTGCCGCCGCGCGGCCGCGCCGAAGTCTACGAAGCCCTCGATCTGCCGCTCGCCTGGAACATCGGCAACGCGCGCACTTCCCGGTCGCGCCTCCGCCTGCCCGTGTCAAAGCTCTACTGCCATCAGGAGCCGCTGCTGCGCCGCAGCGATATCTCGCTCCTCGCCGAGCTCGAAGCGCCCCCGCTTCCCATCCGCCGGCTGTCCCGGCGCGAGGCCCGCCGCATCCTCGATATCATCCTCGACACCTCCGCCATGCGCTACCGCGAGCTGTACGGTTTCAGTCACCCCGACGAGGCCGCGGTCTTCCACGCCCGCGCCGGCCGAGGCGTCGACATTTTCTTCTTCGGAGTCCCGCCCGCCTGGCGCCTGCCCCTACGCGCCTACCACGCCGGAATGTTCTTCAAGAACGGCGTTCCGGCAGGCTACGTGGAGCTCCTCTCTTTGTTCGAGCGCGCCGAGGTCGGCTTCAATCTCTATTACACCTTCCGCGAAGGCGAATCCGCCTGGCTCTACGCGCGGCTCCTGCGCCTGTTCCGCCAGGTTCTGGGCGTGAACTGTTTCTCGGTCGACCCGTATCAAATCGGCCTCGAGAACCCGGAGGCCATCGAGTCCGGAGCCTTCTGGTTCTACCGCAAGCTCGGCTTCCGGCCCGTCGATCCCGCCGTCGCGGCGCTGGTGGCTCGCGAAGAACGCCGCATGGCGCAGACGCCCGGAACCCGCAGCTCCAGGCGCACCCTCGAAAAGCTGGCCGCCAGTTATGTCCTCTTCGAAGGCCCCGGGGCCGAGCCCGGCGCATGGGACGCCTTCCGCGTGCGCAACCTGGGGCTGGCCGCGTCTCGTGCCATGGCCAAGCGGTACGGCGGGGACATCGAGCGTTTTCGTCGCGCCGCCGGATCGAGCGGCCTGGCGCAGATCCTCAGCCTGATCCCGGACCTGCCGCGCTGGCCCCAGCCGGAACGGGCCGCCGCCATGATCCTCGAAGCCAAACAAGGACCCAGCGAAGCGCGCTACCTGCGCCTCATGCAACGCCATCCGCGCCTCCGCGCCGCGCTTCTGAAGCTGGGAGGCGGGCTTTAGCTCCGCATCGTACAATCATCCTAGATGGATCTCTACCGCCGCCTGCAGCAGCACCTGAACCGCGCGCCGGTCGGGTTCCCGGCCACTGCCTCGGGCGTTGAGCTCCGCATCCTTCAGCGGCTGTTCACTCCGGACGACGCCGAAATCGCGCTCGAATTGAGTTCCATTCCCGAGCCCGCCGCCACCATCCACAAGCGCCTCCGCTCGCGCCTCTCGCTCGCGGACCTCACCGCGAAGCTGGATCGGATGGCCGCCAAGGGCATCGTCCTCGCTCACCCCATCCAAGGCCGGCTCTGCTACGCCAAGCTGATCTACGTCGTCGGCATGTACGAACGCCAGATCAAAACCCTGACGACCGGCTTCCTGCGCGAGCACCGCCAGTATGTTGACGAGGCCTTCCTCGCTGCGTTCCATACCGGCAAGACGCCGCAACTGCGGGTCGTGCCGGTCAACAAGCAGATCGCTATCGAGCGCGGCGTCACCACCTACGACCAGATCCGCGCGCACGTCGAGTCCTCTCCCGGGCCCTTCGGCACGCTCACGTGCATCTGCCGCCACGGCCAGGACCTGCTCGGGGAAAGCTGCCGGCAGACCGCCCTGCGTGACAACTGCCTCATGATCGGGCCGGCGGCGACCTGGGCCGCCGATTCCGGCAACGGCCGCGCCACAACCCGCGAGGAGATCCTGGCCCTCCTCGATCGCGCCGACCAGGACGGCCTCGTTCTCCAGCCCGAGAACACCAAGTCCCCGATGTTCGTCTGCTGCTGTTGCGGCTGCTGCTGCAATGTCCTCACCTCGGCCAAGCGCCTGCCGTCTCCCGCCGCTTACTTCAGCTCCAATTTCTGCGCCGCCGCGGATCCGGACGCCTGCATCTCCTGTGGCGTCTGCGAGATGCGCTGCCAGATGGAAGCCATCTCCAGCCCGGACGGCAAGGCTGTGGTCGACCGTTCGCGCTGCATCGGTTGCGCTCTGTGCGTGAGCACCTGCCCCTCCGGCGCCATGCGCCTCGAGCCCCACGGCCGGCCCAAGTTACCGCCCGACGATACCCCAGCCCTCTACGTACGCATGTTTCGGGACCGCTACGGCGCCGCGGGTCTGGCCAAGCTCGGCGCCAAGAAGATGCTCGGCCTGAAGATCTGAGGACGGCCTACCTCCAGCGGCCATAGCCGTCCCCGCGCCATAATCTACCTATGAAGGCCGCTCTGTCCCTGCTCCTGCTTGCCGCGGCGTCTGCCTGTGCGCAGCCGTCGCGCGCCGCCGACGAATTCCAGACCTCGGCCGGCGTCGTGAAGATCACTCCCATCCACCATGCCAGCGTCCTGATTCAGGGCGGCGGCGTGGTCATTCACGTAGACCCTTTCCGTGAGGGCGACTATACCGGCCTGCCCATGGCCGACCTGGTGCTGATTACGCACGATCACTTCGATCACATGGACCCGAAGGCCCTGGCCCTGATACGCAACGCGAAGACGGTGGTGATGGCGCCGGCCGCGGTGGCCGATTCCATCGCCGGCGTTGCCGTTCTCCGCAACGGCGAGGCGCGGGATTTCGGCGAATGGAGGATCGAGGCGGTGCCCGCCTACAACCTGGTGCGCGGCCCCGCCGCCGGCCAGTTGTTCCATCCCAAGGGCCGCGGCAACGGCTACGTGCTCACCTACGGCGGCAAGCGCTTCTACTTCTCGGGGGACACCGAAGGCGTTCCCGAGATGAGGGCGCTGAAGAACATCGACGTAGCCTACGTGTGCATGAACCTGCCTTACACCATGCCTCCCGAGGAGGCGGCCGCCGCGGTGCGGGCCTTCCACCCGCGGGTCGTGATTCCGTATCACTACCGCAATTCGGATCTCGGCGCGTTCGAGAAAGCACTGGCCGGTTCGGGGATCGAGGTCCACATCCGCGACTTCTACTATCGCTGAAGACGGGTCCGGATCGTGCCGCTGAACCCGCGTGGGAACTCCATCTCGATAATGCCGCCCGGGTCGGCGATCTCCTCGCGCTCGCTGTGGCCGATCCCGAGCTGATATCGGCTCCGCGGTTTCAGTCCCACCAGGAAAATCCTTCCTACGGCGTTTTCGAAGGTGAGCGAAGAGGCGTCGCCGGCGACGGCAACCACGGCGTGGTCGAAGTCGAGTAGCTTGGGGGATGCGAGATCGATCGTCTGCGGTTTGCCGCCCGCGAACATTAGGAGCGTGCCGCCGAACAAGCCGGCCCAACGCGCGTCTGCATCCCAGCCGGAGCGGATGAAGAGCTGCCCCACGACGCTGTCGTGCACCGCGAGCGGAGCGTGGTAGTAGCTCAAGCCCGGTTGATAAGGATTCGCCCACAAGAACTCGTAGGGAGCGCCGAAGGGGCCGTGCATGGCGAAGAGGTCGTGGAGAAGCCAGCCCTGCAGGTATTGGTTCCCGATGGAGGTGGTATCGTAGGCGGCCATGGCGAGGTCCGCCGCGCGCGCGGATTCCGCCGCGTGCAGATCGAACTCGGCGCCGGCGCTGGCCGGGACGCGGTACTCGTTTTCGGGCGCCTCGTGCGGCTCCGGATAGTAGCTCAACAGATCCAGCGCGGGCAGCGTGCCGAAGTAGCTGCGCGCGGACTCGCGCGGGTCGATGTTGAGGTTGTCGCGGACGGCGTGCATCATCTCGAAAAGCGCGTAGCGGCTCGAGCGCGGCAAAATATCTTCCCCTGCAGCAAGCGAGGGTACTACCTTCCCGCGCCACCAATCGTCGACGATCCTCCGCAGTTCGCGCTCGGAAACCGCGGGCGCGGTGCCGGCAAGCGCAATGGCCGCGAACGTGCGGGAGCGCGCCTCATCGACGCCGGCGGTTGCGGGCGGACGAAGAAGGGCCTGCTCGAGTTTGGCGGCGAGCGCCGCGGATTCCTGCTCCGTAAGCGCGGTCTGGCACCAGTCGAAAACCAGCGCCAACTGGCGCAGGTCGCCTCCCTCGCCGAGCGCCCAAGCGACGGCTCTCCGGGCGGCTTCTGAATCGCCAGTGGATTGAAAATAAAGCACATCCGCGAAGGCTCGCTCGGGCATCGAGGCCTTGCCAACGACCAGGGACTCTAACTGCCGCCAGCGGGGAGACCGGCGCTCGTGCTCGCGTTGCAGGAGGCGCAGACGGGCCGGCGTCAGCAGCAGCGAGGGATGCTGGCCGGGGGCCCGGAAGTCCGGCGACTGAGCGGCCGCTACGGCGGCGGCGCCGATCCACACCAGGCACAGCCTCAAGGTTGTCCTTGGCATTCGATTGTGGCAGGCGCCGGGGCGCCGGGGCAATGGTTATGGTACTCCGGGACCTGCAACTCATTTTCACACGCGGAAGCCTATTCCCGTAGTGCCCACTCCTATGCTATAAATAGGGACGAATTGGTGAAGCAGCTCTTTGAAACCTGCCCTCTGCTGCAACAGGCAAAAGGCGGTGAGCGGGCGTTGGAGTTGAGACAGCGTGCTTGCGGGAGCCGGTGTTTATAATATCTACCCCTCTCCTTCCGACTGCAGGTTGCAACAGAGGGTCTTTTTAGAAGAGCGGGCCTAATACTTAGTGGGTTCGTTTTTCGCCTGAGACGATGTGTCCGGGCTCGTCCGACATTGAAGCTCGTAGCGGGTTTAGAGTTTCAGACGGCCCGGCGCCGCGGCCCAGCCCAACTGCAAGGCGACCGCATCGGGATCTCCGATGCGGTTTTTCTTTTTTGGAGACGCCTCGTCACCAGCTCAACGTTCCGGTGCGCGGTTCCTCGCCAGGCGCCGGCAGATAGAGAGTCTTGCAGCGCTCGCAGCGGTAGATCTCGGCATCCGCGCCGAACCGCTTCTTGATCTCCTCGCCGAAGAAGTACCAGCGCTTGAGGTGACCGGCGCAGAGCTTGCCCTTCTCGTCCTTCTCGTTGCAGGCGCGCATGCGCGCGAACCGGCGTTTCACTTTGACGCCGTCGCCGAGGGTTGCGACGAGTTCGGAGACGGGCGCGGGTTTGTCCGAGGCGGCGTACTTTGGATTGGCCATGGCGGCTTGCGACCACAAGTATACCAGCCCATCGGCGGGCGTCCGCCGCGCCTGGTCTAAACTGAAATCTGTGGGGTCCGGTTGATCGATCTGCATACGCACACCGACGAATCCGATGGAACAACGGCTCCGGCCGAACTCGTTGGCGCAGCGCTGGCGTTGGGTCTGGAGGCGCTGGGCATCACGGACCACGACACGCTCGCCGGCTACGACGCGGCTGCTCCCCTGGCGCGCGAGGCGGGCCTCGACCTGGTGTGCGGCATCGAGCTGAGCACGAAGCGGCGCCGCGCGGCTGGCGGGCCCGGCCGCTCTATCCATGTGTTGGGCTACTTCCTCGGCGGAGCGCCGCCGTCGGACTTCCGCGCCTGGCTGGAAGCGATCCGGCTGGCGCGGCGCGACCGCAACCAGCGCTTGGCGGCGCGCCTGCAATCCCTCGGCGTGGACATCGCGATCGAGGAAGTGGAACGCCTGGGGCGGTCTCAGGCGGGAAGGCCGCACTTCGCGCGCGCGATGATCGAGAAAGGATACGTCTCGAACATCCAGGAGGCGTTCGACCTTTATCTGGACGAAACGGCGCAGGCCTACGTCGAGCGCGAGGAGCCGGAGCTGGAAGCGGGGATCCACAAGCTCCGCGAAGCCGGCGGTCTCGCGTCGCTGGCGCACCCGATCCGGCTGAGCCGGCGCAACCCGCCGGATTTCGAGAAGGCTCTCTCCGAGATGTGCGAGATGGGTTTGGGCGCCATCGAGGCTTACCACAGCGATCACCGGCAGACGGACGCGCAGTTCTTTCTCTCGCTGGCGCAGCGCTACGGTCTGGCCGTGACCGGCGGCACCGACTTTCACGGCGACAACAAGCCCGGTCTGGCCCTCGGCACGGGCTACGGGAACGTCGCGGTGCCCCGCCAGGTGCTCGATACGTTGCGGAGCCTCGGACCCGCACGCCCATAGCGCGCCTACGCGTGGCATTCTGGGACTGATGAGAAGAATCGTGTCACTGAGCCTGATGGCCGCAGCGAGCCTCGCCGCACAGCAATACACGCGGGGCGTAGGCGTGTATCCGGGGAATCCGAAGGACTACTTCGGGCCGACGATGCGCGTGGACGGGGCGGCCTATCGCAACCTGGCGTTGCACCGGCCTGCCTACCACTCGAGCAGTTACGACTACAACCTGACGGCCCAGTTGGTCACCGATGGGATCAAGGACACACGGTTGCCGCGGTGGGTGGCCTCGGCGACGAGCCAGCAGGGCGCGCTGAAAAAGAACGAGCGCGAGCGGCTGCTGGACCGCAACCCGATGACGGTCGTGGAGCTGAAGGGAACGGGCGGATGGGTCCAGATCGAGTTGGGCGGCGGGGACGGCGCGCCCGAGGTGGATCGCGTGGACGTTCAGGCACGCGTGCAAGCGGCCTCCCCGCAGCCGGGCTGGAAGTGCGTGGTCTCGGGCTCGGACGATGGCGCCGCGTGGAAGGAGTTGGGCCGCTCGGCGGGCACGGAGCGCCCCGCGGCGCTGTTCAGGACCTCGATAGCTCTCGCCGCGCCGTCGCGCAGCCGTTTCTACCGCGTCGAAGTCGAAGCCCCGGGCGCCCTGGTGTGGCGCGTGGGCGAGGTGTCACTGTTCGATAAGAACCGCCAGCTCGAAATCGGCGGGCCGTACGATTTCACCAGCGCGTGGATGAGCGAGGGCTCTGGCGAGGAGTGGGTCTACGTGGATCTGGGTGCGCCCTGCGAGTTCGATCGTGTGGCGCTGTATTGGATCCGGCGCGCTGCCGAGGGCTCGATCGAAGTCTCCGACGATGCCGCGAGCTGGCGCGCCGTTCAGGCGCTGCCGGCGACCACCGCGCTGATCGACGATTTGAAACTGGCGCAGCCGGCCAAAGGGCGGTACGTGCGCGTGCGGATGACGCGGCCCGCTTCGCCTGAGGGCTACATCCTGAGCGAGATGGAGGTGTGGGGGCGCGGCGGTCCGGTGGCCGTGCCGAAGGCCGCGGCCCGCGGAACCTATGGGCGGCTCGATCTGGCGGGAGGCGCGTGGCGCATCCAGCGAGATTCGCTTGTGGCGGCGGGCGGCGAGGCGCTTTCGCGCGTGGGCTTCGACGATCGCGATTGGCTGGTGGCCACGGTTCCGGGCACGGCGCTGGTGAGTTACGTCAATGCCGGGGCGCTTCCCGACCCCAACTACGGCGACAACCAGCTCATGATTTCCGATTCGTTCTTCTACGCCGATTTCTGGTATCGGGACGAGTTCGTCGCGACGCCCAGCGCCGCGGGCAGGCGCGAGTGGCTGAATTTCGACGGCATCAACTGGAAGGCGGACGTCTTTCTGAACGGCGAGAAGATCGGGCGGATCGAGGGCGCATTCATGCGGGGGCGCTTCGATGTCACCGGCCGCCTCAAGCCCGGCCAAAGGAACGCTCTGGCCTTGCGCATCGTGAGGAACGCGACGCCCGGAAGCGTGCGAGAGAAGACCTGGCAAAGCCCCGACAAGAACGGCGGGGCGCTGGGCGCGGATAACCCGACCTATCACGCCACCGTCGGCTGGGACTGGATTCCCGTCGTCCGCGGGCGCGACACCGGCATCTGGAAGAACGTGTACATCACCACCAGCGGCCCGGTGACGATTGAGAATCCGTTCGTCACCACGGTGCTCGCGCTGCCGGCGGCCGACATCCAAGTGGAAGCGACGCTGACCAACCACGAAGCGAAGCCGGTCTCCGGTACCCTGCGCGGAAGTTTCGGCGATGATCCATTCGAGATGCCGGTGGCCCTCGGGCCGTCGGAAGAGAAGACCGTGAAGACCGCGCTGCACCTCGCGAATCCGAAGCTCTGGTGGCCCGCCGGATACGGCGCGCCCAATCTCTACAAGGTGGAGATGAAGTTCGTTACCGCGGACAAAGCCGTGTCGGACGCCAAGCGGTTCGAGACCGGCGTGCGGCAGTTCACTTACCGCGACGAGGGCGGCGCGCTGCGGATCTGGATCAACGGCCGGCGCTTCATCGCCCGCGGCGGAAACTGGGGCTTCCCGGAATCGATGCTGCTCTACCGCGGGCGCGAGTACGACGTGGCCGTGGGCTACCACGCCGACATGCACTTCACCATGATCCGCAACTGGGTCGGGCAGACCGGCGACGAGGAGTTCTACGAGGCCTGCGACCGGCACGGCATCGTGGTGTGGCAGGACTTCTGGCTGGCGAATCCGGCCGACGGCCCGGACCCGGACGACAACGGCATGTTCCTGCGCAACGTCAGGGACTACGTGCTGAAGGTGCGCGATCATGTTTCGATCGGCCTGTATTGCGGGCGCAACGAAGGCTATCCGCCCAAACCCATCGACGAAGGAATCCGCAAGACGCTGGCGGAGTTGCACCCGGACATCCACTACATCCCCAGTTCGGCCGACGACACGGTTGAGGGGCACGGGCCTTACGGCGTGAGGCCCACGCGGTTCTATTTCGAGCAACGCGCCACGCCGAAGCTGCACAGCGAGCTGGGCATGCCGAACATCATGTCGCTCGATAGCGTGCGGCAAACCATGCCGGAAGCGGCGCTGTGGCCGCAGGGCCGCATGTGGGGCCTCCACGATTTCTGCCTGGGCGGCGCACAGCAAGGTGCTGCTTTCCGAGCCGTCATCGACGACGGCTACGGCGGTGCGGCCAACGCCGAGGAGTGGCTGACGCTGGCGCAGTTCGTGAACTACGAAGGCCATCGCGCCATGTACGAGGCGCAAAGCCGCAACCGGATGGGCCTGCTCATTTGGATGAGCCATCCCGCGTGGCCGTCGTTCGTGTGGCAGACCTACGACTACTACTTCGAGCCCACTGCGGCGTACTTCGGCGCCAAGAAGGCGTCCGAGCCGTTGCATATCCAGTGGAACATCGCGACCGACAGCGTCGAGGTGGTGAATTATAGCGGCGGGAATGCGGCCGGGCTGACCGCGCGGGCCGAGATCCGGAACATGGACGGCGCGCTCAAGTGGGCGAAAGAAGTTCCGGTCGAGAGCGCCGAGGACAGCGACGTTTCGTGCATCAAGATGGAGTACCCCCAGGGCCTGACTCCGGTGCATTTCATTCGCCTGAAGCTCACGCGTGGCGGCGAGACCGTGTCGGAGAACTTCTACTGGCGCGGGCTCCAGGAGGGCGCCTACCGGGCCATCCGCCAGCTCCCTAAGGTGAAGATCGAAGCCGCCACTCGCGCCGAGCGGCAGGGCGGCCGCTGGCAACTGAAGGTCGATCTCCACAACGTCTCGGCGCAGCCGGCACTGATGGTGAAGTTGAAGGTGGTGCGCGAGAAGAGCGGCGATCGCATCCTGCCCGCGCTCTACTCCGATAACTACGTCGCCCTGATGCCAGGGGAACGGCGCACCATCGGGATCGAGGTGGAAGACGCCGACACGCGGGGCGAGAAGCCGCGAGTGGCGGTGGACGGCTTCAACGTCGGCGAGGTGGCGGAGAAATAGCTGCTGAGGTAGGCTCGAAGTAAGGGGGCGGGGAACTTTGGCACGGCGGCGGGGCTGGCGCGCTCTGACAGCGGGAACATTGCTCCTGCTTTTCTTGTCTCCGTGTGCATTCCCGCTGGCGAGCGCTCTCTCCGCTCAACCGCGCCGTTGCTGTTGCCGCGGCAAGTGCTCCTGCTGTCGCCGGAATCCGGCGAGCGCGGCCTGGACCGGCTCCGAGTCCTGCCCGGCGCGCTGCGGGGTTTCGATGCTCCCCGCCGTATGGCCGGCCGCCGCGCTGCCTTCAGCGAGCCGTTGCACGTGGCGGATTGCGCGGCTGAATCGAGAGCGGCCCGCACCGGCTGCGGCGCCCTGTTCATCCTCCTACCCCGCCTACCGCTATCAGCTTCCCCCGCCCGTTTCGGTCTGAGCCTCGCTCCGCCGCCGTCGCGCCTCGGCCCCTTGCCGAGCCTCGGCCGTCGGTCCTTACTCGATCGAACCGGAATCGAAGTATGCAATCTAAGTTGGTTATATCTGCTCTTGTCTCATTCTCACTCGCGTTCGCCGCCACGAACACCGTGCACGGCATCGTGTACGATCCACAGCATCGCCCGGTAGAGGGAGCCCACGTGACTATCCGCGGCCTCAACCTCCCTTCACCCAGAACGGCTTCCTCCGGCCCGAATGGCGATTTCGAATTCAACGATGTCCCGGAGGGCAGCTACACTCTTTCCGCGACCGCCCCAGGCTTCGGTCCGCTCGAACAGCGGATTGACGTGACCGTTGGAAGAACGCCGGTGCTGCATCTGCAACTCGAGATCCAGGCTGTCAAGGAATCCGTCGAGGTTTCAGGCGCCGTCAGCCGGCTCGACGCAGAGCCTTCCACGGTCCAGACCAGCGTCGTTCGGCACGAGATCCAGCAATCGCCGGGAGCGGATTTGACCAACAGCCTCTCCATGATTACGGACTACACCCCTGGCGCATACATGGTTCACGACATGCTGCACATGCGCGGCGGCCATCAGGTCAACTGGTTCTTCGATGGCATTCCGGTGATCAACACAAACATTGCCGCCAACGTCGCCCCGCTGATCAATCCCAAGAACGTCGAGGAATTGGAAGTGGAGCGCGGCGGATTCTCGAGCCAGTATGGAGACCGCACCTACGGATTCTTCAACGTGGTCACGCCCTCGGGATTCGAGAGCGACCAGCAAGCCGAGTTGGTCGCCTCGGGCGGCAACTTCAACGCCACCGACGACCAGATCAGTTTCGCCAGCCACACCGAGCGCTTCGCCTATTACGCCAGCGCGGACGGGAACCGGTCCGATCTAGGACTCGGGAATCCTACGCCGGCGGTGATTCACGACCAGGAGAGCGGACTCGGCGGTTTCCTTTCGCTTCTGTATAACCCCGCGCCGAAAGATCAATTGCGCTGGATCGCCTCCGTGCGCGAGGACCATTATCAAGTCCCCAACACAGCGGACGATCAGGCGGCCGGCATTCGCGACCTCGACGTGGAGCAGGACTACATTGCCGGCTTTAGCTGGACCCATACCCTGTCGGACGGCCTGTCGTTCAATCTCGCGCCGTATTTCCACTTCAACGGCGCGCATTACATCGGCTGCCCCGGCGACGTGCCCTTCATCCTGGACGACAATAACCGCGCCACTTACATCGGCGCCAGGTCCGTCTTTCAGGCTCAGAAGAAACGGCACAACGCCCGGGCGGGCATCGAAGTTTGGGGCCAGCGCAGCAGCGCGATTTTTGGACTCACGGCGAATCCCGGCGGGCAGGTGCTCCAACAAACGGAGCGGCACTGGGCTAACTCGGACGCTCTCTTCCTCGAAGATCAGTACAAGGTAACCTCCTGGCTCACTCTGGGCCTGGGTCTGAGGTTGACGCACTACCAGGGACTCGTCAGCGAGAATGCGGCCGACCCGCGGCTGGGCGGCGCCATTCGCCTGCCGCGCCTTCATTGGATTCTTCGAGGCTATTACGCCTACTACTATCAGCCTCCTCCCCTCGACAGTCTTTCGGGCCCCTTGCTGAATTTCGCGGTGGCGCAGGGCTTTGGATTCATTCCGCTTCCTGGCGAGCGCGATATCCAGCGCGATATCGGCCTCACCGTCCCGATTCGCGATTGGGCGATCGAGGTGGACGATTTTCATACCAGCGCCCGCAACTTCCTCGACCACGACGTCATCGGCAACTCCGGCATCTTCATCCCGCTGACCGATCTGGGCGCGATTATCAGTGGCACGGAGGTTACCGTGCGCTCACCCAGGCTTTTCAAGATTGCCCAATGGCGCGTCGCTTACTCGAATCAGATCGCGCAGGGCATAGGGCCGATCACGGGCGGGCTGATCGAGTTCGCGCCCACGGGCAACTTCCTGCTCGATCACGATCAGCGCAACACCGTGAGTTCGGTGCTCTCGCTTGCTTTGCCTGGCCGAATCTATGCGACGCCGGCGTATCAGTTCGGATCCGGCTTCCTGAACGGGGACGGTCCGGCGCATCTGCCGCCGCACTCCACGTTCGATCTCGCGATCGGCAAGCGCTTCGGAGAGAATTGGTCGGCTTCCGTGAACGCGATCAACATCGCCAACACGCGGTATCTGCTGGACACGAGTAATACCTTCGGAGGGACGCATACCATCAATCCGCGGCAGATTTACGGGGAGCTCCGGTACCGGTTCCATTTTTAGGCATCGGCACCGCCGGCCATCTGGCCCGCCTCGCAGGGCCCACGCCCGTCCCCCGCCGCTGGACCGGTCGCCCCCATTGCTCTTGCATTTATGGCGCGGCGGTAGTGTAATAGGCGGCTGGAGGTCTTCCCGGTCATGCGCGCGTTTGCTCTCTGTACGGTGTTTCTTGCGGGAATTCTGGCGGCCGCTTTGCTGGGCCAGCAACAGCTCGACAATAAGGCGATCGTCAAGTTGCACAACGCCGGGTTGACCGACGAGACAATCCTCAACCTGATCAACACGCAGCCCGGCCAGTATGCGACCGGAGTGAACGACATCATCGCGCTGAAGCAGGCGGGCATTTCCGAGAAGATCATCCGGGCGCTGGCGAGCAGAGTCACCCCGCCGGCGGCCTCCCCGGCGGCGTCCCCGACCGCGACACCGCAGGGCGCAGCCCCCCCTACCGCGAAGCGCGTACTGACCGAAATCTTCTACAAGAAAGACAACCAGTGGGTGTCCATGCAGCCGGAAGAGGTGAGCTGGAAGGCAGGCGGGATACTCAAGTCGGTCGCCACGTTGGGCGTGAAGAAGCGCGACATCGATGGTGCGGTTGCGGGCGCGAGCAGCAAGAACAAGCTGCGGCTCCCGGGGGAGTTCGTGCTCTACATCCCTGGGGGCGTTGACCTCCGCGAGTATCGGTTGCTGCACCTGCGGCCGCGCGAGGGCGTGCGCGAGTTTCGCGCCGCCATCGAGGACGACTTCCACATCTCTGGCGGCCGCGACCTGGTGCCGTTCGATGGCACGCCGGTCCCCAGCCGAGGCTTTCTCATCACGCTAAAGGACTTGAGCCCGGGCGAGTACGGGTGGGTTCCCCCCGAGGCCGCGCTGAGCGCCCACGATGCCACCGCGCCGCCGGGCAAGATCTTCACGTTCGTGGTCGAGTGATCGGGGCTACAAGAGGGCCGGCCGACGCGCCTTACGCCTATCTGGCGGGTTTGGCCTCACCCGCGGCCGGCTGGGCGCCGAATTCCACCACCAGCTCGTTGACCACCTGCTTGACGCCCTGGACCTTCCGCGTGATGCGCTCGGCTTTGGCCTTCTGCCTGTCCTCCCGCACCTTCCCGCGCAAGGTGACGACGCCGTCCTTCACTTCCACGTCGATGCCGCCGCCCTTGACATCGCGGTCGGCGGCCAGGCGCTCGATGATCTTGTCGTGAAGCGCATCGTCGCTCGAGGCCTTCTGCGCGACAACGGGAGCAGCAACGGCGAGCAGAAAACTCACCACGGTGACAACAGACAGTAGGCGCATAAATTCTCTTCCATTCTAGTCGTTTTTACCCGCCATGGAATGCCAGTCGAGCTGCTCCAGAAAGGCCGGGTTCTCCCGCCACCGGGGCTGAACCTTGACGTACAGCTCCAGGAAGACCTTACGGCCGAACATGACTTCCATCTCTTCGCGCGCCAGCGTGCCGATCCGCTTCAGCATCGACCCCTTGACGCCGATGACAATCCCCTTCTGTCCGTCCCGCTCCACATAGATTGTGGCGGAGATACGCGTCAGCCGCGGGCTTTCATCCCACGCATCCACCAGCACGGCGACCGAGTGCGGCACCTCCTGCTGGGTCTCCGCCAGGATCCTTTCGCGAACCAGCTCCGCCGCCAGAAAGCGTTCGGGTTGGTCGGTGAGGTAGTCCGCCGGGAAGTACGCCGGGCCCTCGGGAAGGCGCGCCAGAATGGCCGTGCGCAGATCGTCAAGGCCCGCGCCCTTCAGCGCCGAGATGGGGAAGTAGTCGGCGAAGTCGTAGACCGCCTTGTAGCGTTCGATCAGCGGCAGCAGTTGCGGCTTGGCCTTGACCCGGTCGACCTTGTTCAGCAGCAGGAGCACCGGCGCCCTGGTCCTCGCGATCAGCCGCACGGCTTCCTCGTCGGCCTCGCTGAAAGGCCGCGAGGCGTCGGCCAGGAACAGCAGCAAGTCGCGCTCGTCCAGCGCAGCGCGGATGCTGTCCATCATTCGGCGATTCAGCAGCGTGTCGGGCGCATGGATGCCGGGCGTATCGAGGAACACGATCTGTGCGTTGGGCAGCGTGAGCACACCCTCGACCAGCGTGCGGGTCGTCTGCGGCTTCGCGGTTACAATGGCGAGCTTGGTTCCCACCAGCGCGTTCAGCAGGGTGGATTTTCCCGAGTTCGGGCGCCCCAGAATCGAGACGAATCCCGAGACGTGCCGCGGCGCCGTTTCAGGCATGATTGGTTTGTCCCTCCATCTTCGAGACGCGGACCTGCTCGACACGCAGGTCGTTGCTCCTGAGTACCTCGATCCGGATTCCCTCGCGCTCGATGGACTCGCCGGCACGCGGCACGCGCCCCAGCCACTCGCTGACCAGGCCGCCGGCCGTGGTCGATTCCGGCTCCTCGGCGGGACGGAAATCGAGCAGCTCCTCGAGCCGGTCCAGGCTGAAGTTGCCCGAGACGATGCAACGGCCGCTCGAATCCTCCACCAGATCTTCCACCGGCTCGTGCTCGTCCTGAATCTCGCCGAAGACTTCCTCGACCAGGTCTTCCAGGGTCACCAGGCCGGCCGTGTTCCCGTACTCGTCCACCACGATCGCCATGTGCGCCCGGTCCTGCTGCATTTCCTTGATGAGGTCGTTGACCGGCTTGGTCTCCGGCACGAAGCGTATGGGACGCAGCAGCTCGCGCACCGTCCGCCCCTGGCGCTCGTCCTCGTCCAGCTCGAACATGTCGCGGACGTGGACGAAGCCGGCGATGCGGTCGATGCTGTCTTCGTAAACTGGGATGCGCGAGTATTGCTCGGTGATGACGAGTTGGCGCAGGCTTTCCAGAGACTGGGCCGCCGCGATAGCGACAATGTTCGGCCGGGGCGTCATGACCTCGCGCACGGTTTTGTCGCCGAATTCGACCACCGACTGGATGAGTTCCCGGTCGCTCTCCTCGATCAGGCCCTCCTCGGTTCCCGCGGTGATCAGCGCCTCGATGTTCTCGGCGGGGGTGGCCGGCTCCTTTTGCTCGGGCTCGCCGTTGGTGAGTTCGGTCAGAGATTGGAAGAACGCCGCGCCCGCCACCAGGGGGCGCATCAGGATGGCCACCGCGCGCAACGGGAGAGCGAACGCGCCCAGCCACCGCCCGCTGCTTCGCCGGTATAGCACGTGCGGCACGATGTACGTGGCCCCCAGCATCGTGAGCCACGCCAGCAGGCAGGATTCGGCGATGCCCCGCAGCGTGCCCCCGGCAGGATGCAGAAGCAGGAACACCACGCCCAGCAACACCAGCAACGTGTGTTTCACCAGCGAGAAAGTGAGAACGCCGTGGTCGGTATCGACGCCGATGCGAGGCTGGAGCTTCTCCTTGAAGTACTCGAGAGCCGGCCGCTCGTGCGGGCGCAAGCGCAGCGACTCCTGGTAAAGCTGCTGGACCAGCGTCACGGCGGCCAGCACCACGCCGAACACGACGGCGGCGACGATCAGGATCGCGCTCACCGCCGCACCCGCTCGATCAGGCCCGCCGGCAGTCCCAGCTCCCGGCGATGCCGCCGCTCCGCGCGCGCCATGCGTCCCCGATCCGTCTCATGATCCATGCCCACGAGGTGGAGCACTCCGTGCAGCAGCAGGATCTCGACCTCGTTTTCGAGGCTGTGGCCGCGCTCGCGCGCCTGCTCGGCGGCCCGGTCCATCGAGATCGCGATCTCTCCGAGGAAACCGTCCGGCCCGGAAGGCCCGTCGCCCGTTGCTCGTCGCACGTCGATTCCATCGCGCTGATGGCGGCTTCGCCGGCCGGCCCCCGGCTGAGGGCTGATGGCCGATGGCCGATGGCTGGAAGGGAAGGAGAGCACGTCGGCCGGGTAGTCGCGCTCGAGGAACTGGAGGTTCAAGCGCCGCAACTCGACGTCGTCCGCCAGCAGGCAGGTGAAGCGTTGCCCGGCGGTGACCCGCTCCTCCAGGCGCGCGGCGAAGGCTTTTAAGTTGCGGCGTGCGAGGCCGGCCGGCAGCCGCCCGCAGACGAATGTACTGTGAGGTTCCGGCATCGAGTGCGCGTCAGGCGCTAGGGGCGAGCGAGCTCTCCGATTCGGGCTCGCGCTGGCGCTCGGCGCCCGAGTCCCCGAGCTTCAAGGAGAGCTGACGCCCGGCCCCGTTGACCTCCTGCCACCGTTCGTACGCTTTGACGATCTTCTGCACCAAGGTGTGGCGCACGACGTCCCGCTCATCGAAGTACACGAAGCTGATGCCTTCGGTGCCGCGCAGGACCTCCTCGGCGTTCAGCAGACCGCTGCGTTTGCCGAGCGGCAGGTCGATCTGGGTCACATCGCCGTTCACGACCATCTTGGAATTGAAGCCCTGCCGCGTCAGCACCATCTTCATCTGCTCCGACGTGCTGTTCTGGGCCTCGTCCACGATCACGAAGCTATCGTTCAAGGTGCGCCCGCGCATGAACGCGATGGGCGCGATCTCGATCACGCCGCGCTCGAGGAACTTCTCCACCTTGTCCATCTCGAGCATGTCGTAGAGCGCGTCGTAGAGCGGGCGCAGATACGGGTCCACCTTTTCCTGGAGCGTGCCGGGCAGAAAGCCGAGCCGCTCGCCGGCCTCCACCGCCGGCCGCGTCAGGATGATACGGCTCACCCGCTTGCTCAGCAGCGCGGAAATGCCCATCGCCACCGCCAGGTACGTCTTGCCGGTGCCCGCCGGGCCGATGCCGAAGACCAGGTCGTTGCGCTCGATGGCCTCGAGATACCGCCGCTGGTTGATGGTCTTGGGAACGACGATTTTCTTTCCGAAGTTCCGCTGCCGGCCGCTCAGCACCAGGCTGCGCAGGCTGACCTCGGGGTCGGACGTCACCACGCGCAGGTAGCTGTTGAGGTCGCCGTTGGTGAACGACTGCCCCTCTTTCACCAGCTCGACATACTCTTCGAGGATCCCGCCGGCACGGGCGACGTCCGCCTCGGTCCCTTCGATTTCCAGGCAGTCGTCGAGCACGGATGTGCTGACGCTCAAGCCCTTTTCGAGGACCCGGATGTTCTCGTCGTTGGTGCCAAACAGGGATTCAATACCGCGGCTGATCTGAACGGATACTTTCATTCGTTAGAAAGTTACTTACCTCCGTGACATAGTGGGGCGAAGCAGAGGAAAAGGGTCCGCTTTTGCCGATGGTCCCGCGATCGCGGACGCGGAGCTAACATCTTTGTTGATTATACTACGCCTGTCGCCCGGCGATCCGTTTTCATCTTCCCTGCCTCGCCTTCGCCCTGCGCCCCTTTGCTACCCTCGGGATGTATGCGCTCCGACAACCACCAGCCCGAAATGACGGTGAAAGCCGTAGGCCTCGGCCTCTTCCTCGCGTTCGTCTTCGGATCTGCCAACGCCTACTTGGGAATGAAGGCCGGCCAGACCGTGGCAGCCACCATTCCCGCCGCCGTGATCGCGCTCGCGCTCTTCCGTCTGCCCCGGTTCAAAGGCGGCGTGCTCGAGCAGAACATCGCCCGCACCGCGGCCTCGGTGGGCGAAGCGCTGGTGGCCGGCGCCATCTTCACCATCCCCGCCTTCATTCTGGTTGACGTCGGCGGCACGCGCCTTTGGAGCGACCTTAAATCGCACTACTGGCAGGCTTCCTTCATCCTGCTGGCCGGCGGGCTGATCGGCGTGTTCTTCATCATCCTGCTGCGGAGGCCGCTGTGCGTCGAGGCCGGGCTGCCGTTCCCGGAAAGCGTGGCCAGCGCCGAAATCGTCAAGGCCGGCGACCGCGCCACCGACGCCCCGCGTTACCTTTTCGGCGCCATGGGATTCGGAGCGGTCGTCCAGATCCTCAAATCCGACAGCGGCCTGCCCATTTTCCGCGAATTCACCCAGGGTTTCCTGGCCTTCCCGCGCTCCGTGGTGCAGCACTTCGATTTCAACCGCAAGCCGCTCGGCCAGGTCGCGCACGGAGGCGGCATTCCCTGGACCACGCCGGCCCTCTCGCCCGCCCTCATCGGCATCGGCTACATCATCGGGCCGCGCCTGGCCGCCATCAACGGCTCCGGCGGCATCATCGCCTGGTGGGTTCTCATTCCGCTGCTGCTCTTCTTCGATCCGGACCTGCCGCGGCGGCTGGGCGTGGCCGGCGCTTCCTGGGACGTCATCTCCTTCACCGTCTGGTACAACATCGTGCGGCCCATCGCCGTCGGCACCATGCTGGTGGGCGCCTGCCACACGCTGTTCTCGATGCGCTCCTCGATCGTGCAATCGCTCAAGGGCGCGTTCGCCGCCTCGGCGGAAGCCGCGCACGAAGGCGCCGCCATCGAGCGCACCGAGAAAGACATCGCCCCGCGCTGGGTCCTCATCGGCGTGCTGGTGCTCCTGGTCCCCATCGTCGGGATCTATTACTACTTCACGCACGGCCTGTTCTCCGCCATCGTGGCGGCGCTGGTGATGACCGTCACCGGCTTCCTGCTTTCGGCCGTGGGCGGCTACCTGGTGGGATTGGTGGGCAGCTCGAACCAGCCGGTCTCCGGGCTGACGTTGGCCGCGCTGGTGATCGCCGCGCTGGTCATGCTGGCGATGGGCGTCAAGGGACTGGCGGGCGTGGGCGCGGTGCTGGGCGTGGCCGCGGTGGTCTGCTGCGCCTGCTGCGTCTCCGGCTCGCTCATACAGGACCTCAAGGCCGGCCACCTGCTCGGCGGCACGCCCTGGAAGATGGAGGTCATCGAGATCGTCACCGTGATCCTGCTGGCGTTTTTCCTGATGTGGCCCATCATGGTGCTGCACCAAGCCAGCCTGGCCGCCGGCACCGGCGGCATCGGAGGGCGCGCGCTCCCGGCGCCGCAGGCCGGCCTGATGGCGCAGCTTGCCAAGGGAATCGTCGGCGGGCAGATGGCCTGGGGGCTGATCGGCATCGGTGCGGCCTTCGGTGTGGCGCTGATCTGCTGCGGCGCGGGCTCACCCATGCTCGTCGCGGTGGGCATGTATCTGCCATTCGAAACCGTCTCGGCAATCTTCGTGGGCGGCATCTTCCGTTGGATTGTCGACGCAATCGTCGCGCGCCGCTCGGCCGAGGCGCGCGCGCAGGTGGAAGAGACCGGCACGCTGCTGGCCTCGGGCCTGATCGCCGGCGAAGCGATCGTCGGCATTCTGCTGGCGGTGCTGGCGGTCAACGAAGTGCCCCCGCTCACGCACTTCCTGATCGGCAAAGACCATTTCAGTTTCTACGAAGGCTGGGGTGGCTGGCTCAGCCTGATCGGCTTCGCCGGCGTGGCGTACGCGCTCATCGGGATTCCGGTTCGGCCGAGGAAGAAGGCGGCGTAATTGGGGGCCGCTGTTGGTGGTCCCAGCGGAGGGGTCCGCCCCAACCAGCAACGAACGGCACTCCTTTAATACCTAGAAACAAGCGGTACAATATGGGCGGTGCAGGGGCAGAAAAGCCCCCCAGCCGGTGCATTATGAAATATCTCTGGTCTCTTGTCCCCGCGGTCGTTGCTGTGCTCGTTACGTACGAACTGAACCTGAAGGGTCCCGACCTTCGGTATCAACTGTCCAGCCCAATTCCGACCGACGCGGAGCTGGCCGGACCCGCTAGGGTCATTCAACAGATCGAGATAGCGAACGTGGGGAAGGTCGTCGCGCAGAAGGTGCAGGTCAAGATTCTGACGTCTGTCGCCAAACTCGTGGTGTTCAAGGATTCGCAAACGGACAACTACACTTGGTTTGACAAGGCCGTACCTCAAGAACTGATGTACGATTCACTGCGGCCAGGTGGAAGAGTCAGGATCGTGCTAACCGGCACCTTCGCGCTGGCCGAGCGCGACATCGAGATCCGACACCTGGAGGGGACTGCGACAACCGCCCTGGCGTCTGGAACCAGCCTGCCGTCGCTGCTCCTCGTCTTTTTCTTCGTGGGCTCGATCGTCTTTTACCTATGGTCGTCCGCGCGGACACTCGAGAAGGACTTCTTGGCCTCCCGTGCCCGCTGGCAGCCTGAAGAGGTTCTGGGGCGGAGAAAGCCACTGCTGCTTTCCGAGAAAGACTGGGCAGAAAACCTCGAGCGAGCCGCATCTGGCTTGGCTGAGAAAACGTTCAGAGAGACAGCAGATGTAGCATCGTGGGAAGTCTATAAGTTGTTGAATTCAGAGAGGCCAAAGCAGTTGCCGGGCGGCGTCTGGGACAAAGTAGTGCCGGTCTTGGGGTCTGGCCTTATCTCGCGTATGGAAAAAACTGCGTCACAGGCGCAGGCTTTTGCGGACGCCGCCGAGATTCGCAAGCTCCTCGCCACCCCGAGGCCGGTAGGCGTTTTTGAAGAGCCGTGGATGCGGCTGATGAACCGCCTTGGCGATGCCTACGTTATAGCGGTGGTGTCGCGGCGGGTCCGGCGGTACTCTTCGACTTCCGACCTCGCCAAGACTCTCGCCGAGCCGAAACCCGACCGCGTTGGCGACGCAACCTGGGATGACTGTCAGCGGTGGCTTCGATCGCTGTATTTTGCGAGTCTTGTAGACGGTCTCAGAACCAGCACCACACCCGCGGAGTATCTGAAGAGCGCAGATCTGAGCCGACTGCCTCGATCCGAAGCTGACGCGCTGAAAGCGCTCGCCTACCACCTGGAAAGGAAGAAGGTTCCAGACGTGACCACCCCGTCGGGGGCTGCTCAGTTTCTCCGCGAGGCCAAGCCGCCGTTTATGTCTGAAGAGGAGTACGAGCGGCTCACGAAAACGGCTCAGACGATCAAGAGCATAACGGAGGACGAGCGCCATGTTTCGGCTCTGCTGGGCCAGGTTAAATCCTTGCTGATGGGCCGGCCGCTGCCTTCGGATGCCCCAACCGGAATCTTACAGGACGAGTGGAGCGATCTCAAGAAAACCGAGCAAGAGATCGTGACGGCTCGTCGACAAAATGAACAACGACAAGGCGAGTTGTCCGCACTAGAGAGCGAGACATCGACGCTGAAAGCGACAGTCCTGAGACAGCTCCAGATCATCAACACGTTCATCAGCGACCCCGGCGTCCTCGATCGAATCGAGGAGTACGAGGGGGTGTTCGCGCCCGGCAATCTCGCAAGCCTGAAGGAACTAGCCGCGTTGCGCCGGAAGCTTGCAGGGCATGAGTCGCTATGAAGCTTACTCTGACCTTGCTCACCGCCCTCGTTGTTCCTCTAGCCGCCCAGGACTACAAGATCGCCATCGTCGGGCTGGTGCATTCCCACGTGTGGGGGCACCTGGAAACGATGGTGAAACCCGACCGGCCCGCCCGCCTCGTGGCCATCGCCGAACCGAATGCCGCGTTGGTGGCCGAGGCGAAGAAGTCCGCGCCCGGCGTCCCTTATTACGAGGACTACCGCAAGATGCTGGACGAAGTGAAGCCGGACATCGTGTGGGCGTTCGTCGAGAACAATCGCCATCTCGAAATCGTCCAGGAGTGCGCGCCGCGGAAAATCCCGGTGATCTTCGAGAAGCCGCTGGCGGCGACTTTGCAGGATGCGCTCGCGATCGAGCGGCTGGCGGCGGAACACGGCATTCGCGTGATGACCAATTACCAGATGGTGTGGTGGCCGGCAAACTATGCCGCCAAAGCCGCGGCGGACCAGGGCGCCATCGGCCAGGTGTGGCGACTGCACGGGATCGTCGGGCACGGCTTCCCGGCGTCGGTGTCGGAAGGCCCGCGCAACCGGTATTTCATCGCCTGGCTGACGGATCCGGTTGCGAACGGCGCCGGGTCGCTGGTGGACTTCGGCTGCTACAACGCGCTGTGGTCGCTGTGGTACCTGGGCAGGCCCGAGACCGTCTACGCAACCGTGACCCACCTGCGTCCCGACCGATTCCCGAAAGTGGAAGACAACGCCGACATGGTCCTCTCCTACAAGAACGGCGTGGGTCTGTTCGAGGAGAGCTGGGACCTGCCGCGCGGCTTCCAGGAACTCGAGGTGTTCGGGCTGGGCGGCAGCCTGTACATGCGGGAGGGGAGGACCGAGTTGCGCGTCGATGGCCAGCCGCCGAGGGATCTCCCGCTTCAGCCGCTCGATCCCGGGCGCGCCGACCCGGTGGCCTACATGGTCAGCCGGATGAAAGCGAAGCAGCCGCTGGACGGCCTGGTGGCGCTCCCCATCAACGCCGGCGTGGTCGAGATCCTCGAAGCGGCGAAGGAGTCGGTGCGGACCGGCCGGGCGGTGCCCTTGCCTCAAGCGCCCTCGATCAGTGCCGGATCCACTTCCCAGACGCCTTCGAAATCGACGAAGTAGCACTCGATGGCGATGCCGGGAATGGCCGCCGCCAGCGAGGCCGCGGCGCGCTTCATCTCGTCCGAAAGGCACTCGGCCTCGGCGTGCGCGTCGTTGTGGAAGGTCTCCAGGCCACCGTAGGCGCCGCAATCCGAGTGCAGCATCAAAATGACGCGGCCGGTCCCGTGCAGACGCATGGATTTCCGGATCTGCTCGAGCACGAACGCCCGCTCGGCCTCGTGCTCCGGGCTGGCCAGGCACTTGGCGCCCCCGGCGACCTTGATGGGATCGCAGTTGAGGATGCCGATGCGCTTCAGAAACTTCCGGAAGCCCAGTTCAAACCGGTTGTCGAAGCACCACACGACGGCGGCATCGCAATGATACTTCTCCCGAGGAGAGTCGAAGTGGAAGACCTTGCGCATGGAAATCTACCGCCTCACCAGAAACACCGCCACCTCGGCCATGAGGTTGGCCAGGAAGGTGCCCACTCGGTGCCCGGAGGTGAAGATCTTGCGGTCCACCGTCCAGCCCTGTGAGCGCGCCAGGGACTCGAAATCCCGAATCGTGAGGAAGTGGATGTTGGGCGAGTCGTACCACTCGTGCGGGAAGCACTTGGTGCGCGGCGAGCGGCCGCCCCACAACATCGCCAGCCGCACCGACCAGTGCCCGAAGTTCGGAAACGCCACGATGGCGTGCCGGCCCACGCGCAGCATCTCCTGGAGCACGGCCAGCGGCCGCCGCGTCTCCTGCAGCGTCTGGCTCAGAATGATGTAGTCGAACGACGCATCCGGAAACCCGCTCAGCCCCTCGTCGATGTCGCCCTGGTAGACCGAGACGCCGCGCGCGATGGCGCGCTGCACCTTGGGCCCGTCGATTTCGATGCCGCGCCCCTCGACGTTCTTGTTCTCCGCCAGCCATTGGAGCAGCTCGCCCTCGCCGCAGCCCAGGTCGAGCACGCGCGAATCCGGCTCCACCAGCTCGCCGATGATGGCGTAGTCGCTACGCCCCAGGATGTCCCTGACGAACGGTTTCCGCCGCGTCTCCGCCGAGGCCGTCATCGCTTACGCCCTCGCCTTGAAGGTGGCGGCCAGGAACCCGCGCACCACCTCGGTCTGCTCGCCCACGTCCACCAGGAACGCGTCGTGGCCGTAGTTCGACGGCAACTCGCAGTAGGCCACGTCGCGGTTCATGCTCCGCAGTGCCTGCACCACCTCCACCAACTGATAGCTCGGATACAGCCAGTCCGAGGTGAAGCTGATGGCGAGGTACCGCGTGTTCCCGCTACGGAATGCGTTGGCCAGCGACCCCGTGCCGTTGGCCAGGTCGAAATAGTCCATGGCCTTGGTGATGTACAGATAGGAATTGGCGTCGAAGCGGTTGACGAACTGCGTCCCGCGGTAGCGCAGGTAGCTTTCCACTTCGAAATCCACCGAGAAATCGAACCCGAAGGCCGCCTTGTCGCGCAGGCGCCGCCCGAACTTCTCGCGCATCGACTCGTCGCTCATATAGGTGATGTGGCCCACCATGCGCGCCACGGCGAGGCCGCGCGCCGGCGGGTTCGAGTCGTAGTAGTTGCCCTCGTTCCAGTCCAGGTCCGCCATGATGGCCTGCCGGCCGACTTCATTGAAGGCGATCTGTTGGGCGCTGTGCCGCGCCGTGGTCGCGATGGGGATGGCCGATACCACGGCCTCCGGGTACGCCGCCGCCCACTGCAACGCCTGCATGCCGCCCATCGATCCGCCCGTCACGGCCAGCAGCCGCTCGATGCCCAGCCGTTCGATCAGCATCTTCTGCAAGCGCACCATGTCGGGGATGGTGATCACCGGGAACGCCATGGCGTAAGGCTTGCCGGTGGCCGGGTTCGGCGACGACGGGCCGGTGGTGCCGCGGCATCCGCCCAGCACGTTCGAGCACACGACGAAGTATTTGTCGGTGTCGAACGCCTTGCCCGGACCGATCATGCTGTCCCACCACCCGGGTTTCCCGTCCGCGTGCGAGATGCCGGCCGCGTGCGCATCGCCGGTCAAGGCGTGGCAGATGCAGATGGCGTTCGAGCGCGCGGCGTTCAGCTCGCCCCAGGTCTCATAGCCAACCTCGACCGGGGCCAGCGTCTCGCCGCAGTCCAGCGCCAGGGATTCGAAGCATACGGTGCGGGTCTCGGCAATCATTCTCGATGGGTTTTACCATGATACCGCGCTGACGCGCGCTGCTTGTGGCTTGTTGCCCGTCGCTCGTTGATCGGTCCGCGGGCTTCGTGAGCTGCGCGGCCAGAATTCGTCGCGGCGCGAAGCCGGGAACACCTGAACGGATCAACGGGCAACGAGCCACAAGCGACGGGCGGCGCGCGTCTGCGCGCCTAGAAGTACCCCTTCACCGATTCGAACTCCGCCTCGAACTCCTCGAGAATGCGGGGCATTTGGCCGGCCACGCCCAGCGCGTCGAAGACGCCGTCAGTCCGCGCCGATTGATCGAAGTACTGGCCAATAGTGTTCCCCAGCTCGTTGGCTAGCCGGTCGGCCGCGTAGACCACGTGGCTTAGATGCAGGCGGCCTTCATCGGCTCGGTCCGGAACATGATGGAACGCCGCGGATCGCCGGATCGGCAGGGGCAGGTTCCAGTTCTCGAGAGCAATGCCGGACAGCTCGGCGTGCGTCGTACCCAGCATCTCCGTCTCGCATTCGAGCTCGTTCGCGCCGCCTTCTTTGAGCAACCACAGAATGCCGCCGAACTCGGCCGGGACCGACGTCGCAATGAGCAGTTTCCCGATGTCGTGCAGCAGGCCCGCCACGAACGCGCCCTCCGGATACGGCGCCTGGGCCCGCTGTGCCAGCAGGTCCGACAGGATCCCCACCGCCAGCGAGTGCTGGTTGAACTTCGATCCCGACCAACCCTCCGGCGTTCGTATGTGGGTCCACATGCGGGCCACCGAGAACCCCAGCGACAGGTTGCGCAACCGGTCCACGCCCAGGATCGCCACCGCGTGGCGCACCGAATTGACCGTGCCCCGGAACCCGTACAGCGCCGAGTTGACCACCTTGAGCACGTTGCCCGCCAGCACCGTGTCGCTCTCGATCAGTGCGGCCACCTGCGCGAAGGAAACATCTTCGCCGGCCATGGTAGCCAGCAGCTTGTTTAGAATCGGGGAGAACGGAGGAAGCTGCTCCAGGGCGCGGATCATCCGGTCCATGAGTGCGGTGACGGCTTCCTGCTCGGGCATGGCTGCCCTTTGTATCGGCCATCCGGTGGCGGAACTTCAGGGGCGCTCATGCTTTCTCTCCACGCTGTAGAATCAAGAGTCTGGAGCCCCCGTGCCTGACCTTACGATTCAACCTACCAAGAAATGGATCCGCGTTCAGTACTGGACCGTTTTTCTCGTCCTTTGCCTGTGCGTCGGTCTTTACGTCAACAAGCTCGAGGACAAGGCCTCACCCTGGCTGCTGGCCGTGCCCGCGCTGCTGTTCTTCTTCCCGTTACGCGGCCAACTGCGCCGCCATTTCACCAAGGCGACGCTGGCCGGCGACAAGCTCCGCTACGAATCGGGCGTCTTTTCGAAGACGACGCGCACCATCCCGGTCTCCAAAATCCAGGATGTCCGCGCCGACCAGACCCTCGGGCAGCGGCTCATGGGTATCGGCGACGTGACCATCGAGACCGCTGGCGAGGACGGCGAGCTGGCGATCCCGAGCGTCGACCACCCGCAAGGCGTGGTCGAAGCCATCCTCGACGCGCAGGGGCCGGCGGCGAAGCGGACGGGAGAGTCTGTGTGACCCGGTTGGACGGGCGCGTGGCGGTCGTCACCGGCGCCAGCAAAGGGCTCGGCAAGGCCATCGCCCTGGCCCTGGCAGGCGCAGGCGTCCGCCTCGCGCTAGTAGCGCGCGACCGCCGGCAGCTCGATGAAGCCGCTGCCGACTTGCGCGCCATTGGCGCCGAAGCCGAGCCGTTCCCAGCCGACGTTCGAGACGAGACCCAGGTCGCCGCTCTCGCCGCGGCGGTCGAGGCCCGCTTCGCCGCGACCCACATTCTGGTCAATAGCGCCGGCGTCAACGTGCGCAAGAACCTCACCGACTTCACTCTCGAGGAATGGCGCCGCGTGGTGGACACCAACCTCACCGGCGTGTTCCTCATGTGCCGCGCCTTCCTGCCGCTGATGAAGGGCCACGGCTACGGCCGCATCCTCAATCTGAGTTCCATGATGAGCCACGTTGCGCTGCCGGGTCGCACGGCTTACTGCGCGAGCAAGGCCGGCCTGGTGGGCCTGACGCGAGCTCTGGCGCTCGAGGTGGCCTCCGAGGGCATCACCGTCAACGGCATTAGCCCCGGCCCGTTCGCGACCGAGATGAACACCCCTCTGCTCGACAATCCCGAGATCGTCCAGTTCTTCACCTCACGCATCCCAGTAGGCCGCTGGGGCAAGCCGGAGGAGGTCGGCAAGCTCGCGCTCTACCTCTGCTCGGAAGAGGCCGGCTTCATCAACGGCACCGACGTGCTGATAGATGGCGGCTGGTGCGCGCAATAGGGCGCCTACGCCAGCGCCCGCTCCACCAGCTCGACCAGTTGCGCCACGGTGAAGGGCTTCCGCAGCAGGTGGCATCCCGGGAGGTTTACGTCTCTGCCCGCGCCCGTCATCACCACCACGCGCACGCCGGGAGACAGCTCGCGCATCCGGTCGATCGCTTCCAAGCCGTCCATCACCGGCATGTCCAAGTCGGTCACCACCAGGGCGATGCCGGAACGGTAGAAGCCATAGAGTTCGACCGCCTCCAGCCCGTTCCGCGCTTCCAGCGGAGCGAACCCGCGCCCCGCCAGGATCCGGACCACCAGGCCACGGATGACCCTCTCGTCGTCCACCACGAGCACCATTTTGGCGTCCGGGGTCACAGCCTGCGGCGCCTGAACTGTAGGTCGAGGAAGACCGCAGTCACGAGCACCGCCGTAATGGCGCTCGCGATCAGGGACACCACGTCGATCCAGATACCCGTCCTCGGCCGGACCAGGACGTGCACGTCCGTCGCGACGTCCAACAGACAAACCGCGGAGAGAAACGCGTAGAACCACCGGTTGTAGATGCAACCGCGGACGAACCGCGGGAACGCCCCTTCGGTGCCTCGTTCTTCGGCCATGGGGATCTCCTTCACTGCGGCGAGCCGGTTTCCGGCGCGGGCTTCTCATGTTCCAGCCGGACGTTGACCGCTTCCGGCTTCCCGTCCGGCCCCAGCCTGGCTTCGACCGACACGCGGTCTCCTGTCTGGATCTGCTTTGCCTTGATCTTGTTCGCGCCGTCGAAATACTGCGTCTTCTTGGTGCAGTAGAGCTGCATCGTGTTCTGGTCCGCCTGCTCGAGCAGCAGCATCTTCTTGTCCAGGCCGCGCACGATCCCGGCGAAGTTCGGCATCGCCTTGTCGCTGGTGGACTGGTCCGTGTTCGAGCGCGTGGTCGACTGGCGGCGGCGCCCGCTCTGGCACACGGCCGGCGCCGCAGCCAGCAACAGCAGCACAACGGGGATGGCGAAACCGCGCTTCATGGATGCCTCCGGTTGGGAGCGGACGGCCGGATACCCAGACGGTCCTGCCCGTAGCCTAAGAGACTACCACAGCGGCCGCTTTCGTTACGTCTGCCGCGGTACGGAATCGTAAGGTTCGGTAACGGACCCATAATAGTAGGGGTCGCACCCATGAACGAGACGACGCGACGTACTTTTCTGCTCACCGCAGGAGCGACGGCAGCCTCGCTGTCCGCTCGCGGGCGAGGTCAGGCAAACGGCGCCACCGCCGCCGCGGCCGGACCGCGCTCCTGGACCGCGCAATGGATCTTCGTGCCGCAGGCATCGGCGGGAGATTTCGGGGTCTATCACTTCCGCCGCACCATCGACCTCGCGCGCAAGCCGGGCGGTTTCATCGTGCATGCGAGCGGCGACAACCGCTACCAGCTCTACGTGAACGGCCTCCGCGTGGTGTGGGGACCCGCGCGCGGCGATCTCTCCCACTGGCGCTTCGAGACCGTCGACCTGGCGCCATACCTGCACGCGGGCCGCAACGTGCTCGCGGCGGTGGTCTGGAACTTCGCCGCCTACGCGCCGCTGGCGCAGATTTCGGCCCAGCCCGCGTTTCTGTTGCAGGGTGACACCGAAACGGAGCGCATCGCGGACACCGGACCGGTCTGGAAAGCCCTCCGCAATGAGGCCTGCTCGCCGATCCCCGTGTCGTACGATTTAGCGGGAGGCTACTACGCCGCGGGACCGGGGGAAAAGGTGGATGGCTGGCGTTATCCCTGGGGCTGGCAGAATCCCGAGTACGACGACTCCGCCTGGGCCGCCGCCATCGCGGTCGAACAAGCGTCCGGCTTCAACGCGCAGCAGAGCGGCCGATGGATGCTGGTGCCGCGCCCCATCCCGCTCATGGAAGAGAAGCCCGATCGCATGGGAGCTGTTCGCAAGTCGATCGGTCCTCGTTTCTCCGCCGGCATGGTCATCCCACCGAACGCCACGGCCGTGTACCTGCTCGATCAGGGCCACCTGACCGCTGGCTATCCCGAGTTGGTAGTGAGCGGCGGGCGCGGAGCCTCCATCCTGCTTCGCTACACGGAGGCTCTGCGCGAGAAGGACGGCCGGTCGAAGGGCAATCGCAACGAGATCGAAGGCAAGACCTTCGTCGGCTTCCACGACCAGTTCATTCCCGATGGCGGCACCCAAAGGCTGTACCGCCCGCTGTGGTGGCGCGCCTGGCGGTATATCGAGCTGGCCATCGAGACCGCGAACGAGCCGCTCACCATCGAGGACCTGCGCTCGACCAGCGTTGGCTACCCCTTCGAGCGCCGCGCCCGGCTCGAAGCGGACGACGCGGGCCTGGCGCGTATCCAGGAAACCGGCTGGCGCACCGCCCGCCTCTGCGCCCACGAAACTTACATGGACTGCCCCTATTACGAGCAGCTCCAGTACGTCGGCGACACGCGCATCCAGGCGCTCGTTTCGCTCTACAACTTCGGGGATGCGCGCTTAATGCGCAACGCTATCGACCAGATCGGCGACTCTCGCGTTTCGAGCGGCGCCACCATGAGCCGCTACCCGACGCGGCTTCCTCAGTTCATCCCCTCTTTTTCGCTGTGGTGGATCGGAATGCTGCACGACTACTGGTGGTACGCCGACGATCCCGCCTTCGTGCGGCGGATGCTGCCCGGCGTCCGCGCGGTCCTCAGCTTTTTCGAGGCCCTCCAGAAGCCCGATGGATCGCTCGGCCCGCTGCCGTGGTGGCGCTTCGTGGATTGGGCCGACGGGTGGGCGTACGGAAACCCGCCGCAGGAAGCGGACGGCTCATCGGCGCCCTTCGACCTGCTGCACATCATGGCGCTCGGCTGGGCCGCGCACCTGGAAGAGGCCCAGGGCTTCCCGCCGCTCGCCGCCAGCTACCGCGCGCGGGCCGCAAAGATCGCTGCTACCGCTCAGCGTCTGTATTGGGACCCCGGCCGGCGGTTGTATGCCGATACGCCGCTCCGGGCAGCCTGGTCGCAGCAGACCAACGCGCTGGCCGTTCTGGCCGGAGTCGCGCCCGCTCGCGTCGCCGCCGATCTCGTGGTGCGGGTCCTAACGGCCCCGGAGTTGACGCAGTGCTCGCTGTATTTCCGCCATTACCTCTACACCGCGCTCAACAAGGTTGGCGAAGGCGACCGCTATCTGGCCGAGCTCGCCGACTGGTACACGATGATCGACAAGTACGGTCTGACGACCTTCTCGGAGGTGCTCGACCGGCCGGGCGCCCCTTCCCGTTCGGATTGCCACGCCTGGAGCGCCAGCCCCAACTACGAGCTGTTTCACACCGTGCTGGGCATCGACTCAGACGGGCCGCACTTCAGCCGCGTGCTGATCCGGCCTTTTCTCGGGCCGCTCCAGCGCGCGTCCGGCTCCGTGCCGCACCCGAAAGGCGTTATCGAAGTGACGCTCGAGCGCAGCGGCGCCGGTCTCAAGGCCGGCGTCACGTTGCCACCTGGCGTCCCCGGCGTATTCGTCTGGAAAGGCGCGCGCCGCCCCTTGCGGCCGGGCCCCAACGCTCTGAGCGTCTGAGGGGATGCGGGGAAGCTTGCGCCGTGACCTACGTTCTCGTAGTGCGGAGCCAGACGCGGCCGGACCACGTCGCGTTCTTCAGCGCCTTCGGCGCCTCGTGAGCACGCCCGTCAGTGTTCGAGGATGTCGTACGTGGTTGTGCCCTCGACTCTCACCTTCTCATAGAGCGAAAACCACTCTTTGCGACCGGCGCTGTCGGCGTAGGCCGTGAGGGCGGCTTCGTCGCGGAACTCCATGCAGGCGCCGTACTGGCGCACCGCGGTCCCGGCCCTCAGCGGCCGGCGAAGCTTCCCGACCCAGACGTGCAGCAGCCCCGGCACCTTGCCGGGCAAGGCGTCCGACGCTTTGTAGAACGCGTCCCAGTCGGCGGCCGTCGCGCTCTCGATGGCCGTGAAGGCAAAACAGTGCATCAGCTTCCCGTCGGCGGCGCTCATCACGCCGGCGAACAGGCAAACGGCAAAGACAACGGCAACGATTCGCATCATTCTTTTCCCCCTTCCCAGTTTCACTCCGAATCCAAAACCTTGCGCACCCTCCGCCCCAAGGCCTCGCGCGAAAAAGGTTTTTGCAGCAACTCCACTTTGCCCGCTTCCACGCCGCGCTGGAGGATCACGTCGCCGCTGTAGCCGGTGACGTAGAGGATTTTGAGCCCGGGGCGGGATTCCGCCAGCCGGTCCGCCAGCTCGCGGCCGCTCATCTGGGGCATGATGACGTCGGTCAGCAGGAGGTCGATGGACCCCTGCTCGCTCTCCCAGATGCCCAGCGCCTCGGCGGGGCTGGCCGCTTCCAGCACCCGGTAGCCAAGCCGGGCCAGCATGTCCCGCGCCAGCTTTCGCACCCCCGGCTCGTCCTCCACCAGCAGGATCGTCTCGCGGCCCCCGCGCGGTTTGGAACGGACCGGCCCGTCCTTCTGTCGCTGGGAGGTTTTGTCCGTCCGCGGGAAGTAGACTTCAAACCGCGCGCCCATGCCGGGCTCCGAGTCCACCCGGATCTCTCCGCCGCTCTGTTTCACGATTCCGTACACGGTAGCCAGGCCCAGGCCCGTGCCCTTGCCTCGGGGCTTCGTCGTGAAGAACGGCTCGAACACGTGGTCCCGCGTCTCGGGATCCAGGCCCGACCCGGTGTCGGAGATCGCCAGCAGGACGTAGCGTCCCGGCGCCAGCGGCGCTGTTCCCGATTCGCCTGTCACCTCGCGGTTCTCGGTGACGATCGATAGCGTGCCCCCCCGCGGCATCGCGTCGCGCGCGTTCACGGCCAGGTTCATGATGATCTGCTCGACTTGTCCCGCGTCGGCCTCCACCCGCCACAGACCGGCCCGCAACAGCAGCCGCAGCTCGATGTCCTCGCGGGTCACGCGCTCGAGCATTTTGGCCATCTTCGTCACGACTCGGTTCAGATCCAGAACGCGCGGCTGTAGCGCCTGGCGCCGGCTGAAGGTCAGCAGTTGCCGGGTGAGAGCCGAGGCGCGCCCCGCCGCCTCCACCACGATCTCGACGTCGCGGTGCAACGCGGTCTGGCTCCTGTCGATGGACTCCAGCGCGATCTGGCTGTGGCCGCCGATGATGGTCAGCAGGTTGTTGAAGTCGTGCGCCACCTCGCCCGCCAGACGCCCTAGCGCTTCCAGCCGCTGCGACTGCTGGGACTGCTCCTCCGCCAGCTTGCGCATCGTGACGTCCTGGAAATAGACCGACAGGCCGTCCGCGGAAGGATACGCGTGGACGTCCAGCCACAGGTGGAGCGGAGCGTAAGCAGCGGAGAACTCGATCGGCCGCTGGGTGTCGGCGGCGCGTTCGAGCTCCTGGCGAAAGACGGAGTCCGCCAGCTCGGGAAACTCGTCCCACAGGCGCTTTCCGTGAACCTCCGCCCGCTTGCAGCCCACGATCTGCTCGGCACGCCCGTTGAGGTACGTGAAGCGCCACTCGCGGTCCACCGCGAAGAAACCGTCGGTGATGCTCTCGAGGATGCTGGCGATGCGGCGGTCCGACTCCCGCAGCGCCTCTTCCGCCTCCATGCGGGCCGCGACGTCGCGGACGATGCACGTCACCAGGCCACGCTGTGCCGTCTGGACCGCGCTGAGGCCGATCTCGACCGGGACCTCCGTTCCGTCCTTGCGGCGAGCCAGGATCTTGCGCGGGACCTCGGTCGGCTGGCTGCTCGGCTCGGGAATCAGTTCCTCGATCCGCCGCTCGAGCAACTCCTCGCGGGAATACCCGAACAGGTGCTCGGCGGCGGCGTTCACCACCAGGATGCGCCCCTCCGCGTCGCATTCGAGGATGGCGTCCGGCGCAGCTTCCAGCAGGTCGCGGTAGCGTGCCTCCGCGCGGTTTGGGCCGGCGGCATCGAGCGCGATGGAGAGGTGTTCGGCCACCGCGCTCAGCACTTCGATGGTCTGCTCGTCGAAGAAGCCCGGCTCGTCCGCGTAAAAACCGAGGACGCCAGCCGGCCCGCCGTCCACGCCGACCGGGAAAACCGCGCAGGAACGGCAGCCCCGTCCGGCCGCCTCTTCCGCCCAGGCTCCCAGGCCGGCGTCCTTCGGCAGATCGTTCGAGACGAAGCGGGCCGTGCCCTGCGGAACGGGGATGGCGACCGGCCTCATGACCAGTGCAAGTTCGTCCGGCTGGGCGAACCAGGCCGCGTGCAGGCCGCCGTCCTCGACCGCGATGCGGCAGATCTCCTCTAGCAGCGCGCCGCGGTCCCCGCTCCGCGCGACAGCCCGTGCCACCTGGTTCAGCACACGGCAGACGCGGCCCAGCCGGGCGGCGTGCGCCTCGGCGCGCTTGCGGCCGCTGACGTTCAGAATGGCGCCCTCGACGCCGCCCGGCTCTCCTTCCACGAATTGCGCGCTGGCGAGCGCCCAGACCGCCTCGCCGCTCGCGTGCCGGAGCCGCACCTCCGCGGCATCGATGCGGCGGTCCCGCATCAGGCGTTCGATCAGCGCGTCCCGCTCGCTGGCGGACCAGTAAAACTCGGCCGTCTGGCGGCCGAGCAGGGCGGCCGGGCTCTCCAGACCGAGCATGTGCGCCAGCGCCTGGTTGCAGTCGAGCACGTGGCCATCGAGATCGGCTCGGAACAGACCCACGCCGCCCCGCTCGATCAGATCTTCCAGGCGTCTCGTCATCCGGCGGCGCGCTCGCCGTCCAGCACCATGCGCACCGAGTGAACCAGTGCGTCGGAGGTGAACGGCTTGTGGAGAAACGTGGATTCCGAGGCGGTCAGTCCGCGCTTTGCCATGGTGTCCTCGGGATACCCGGACATATACAGCACCTTCAGGTCCGGGCGCTCGGCCGTCAGCTTCGCGGCAAGTTCGGGGCCGGCCATCGACGGCATGACTACATCGGTGAGGAGCAGGTCGATCGAGCCCGCGTGCCGGCGCCACAGCCGCAGTGCTTCGGGTCCGGAGGCCGCCTCCAGGACCGCGTAGCCCTGGCGGCTCAGCATCTCGGCAGCCAGCTTGCGCACCTCGCTGTCGTCTTCGACCACCAGGATGGTCTCGGTTCCGGGGCGAGCCGCCGGACGGCGGCCCAAGGCGCCGCCAGTCTTGATGCGCTCCTCGGCTAGGGGGAAATAGACGCGGACCGTGGTGCCGCGCCCGAGTTCGCTATCGATCGCGACCTCGCCGCCGTTCTGCTTCACGATGCCGTACACGGTGGAAAGCCCCAGTCCCGTTCCTTTGCCCTTGCTCTTGGTTGTGAAGAACGGCTCGAACAGGTGGCTCTGCGTTTCGGCATCCATGCCCGTGCCCGTATCCGCCATCGACAGGACCACATACTGGCCGGGCTTCAGCCCGCCCGGCAGCGTGGTCGCCCCGGCGGCATTCACGAAAGCCGTCTCGACCGTCAGCTTGCCGCCCTTGGGCATCGCATCCTTCGCGTTGACCGCCACGTTCAGCAGGACCTGCTCGATCTGTGCCGGATCGGCCTTGATTCGCGCCGGATCGGCTTTCAGGATCGTCACCAGCTCGATGTCCTCGCGGATCACCCGGCGCAGCATCCGGCTTATGCGGGCTATGTGCCGGTTCAGATCCAGGACCCTGGGTTCGACCATCTGCCGGCGGCTGAAGGTCAGCAACTGCCGCGTTAACGTAGAGGCCCGGTCGGATGCTTCGAGGATGGCCTCCAGATCCTTCCGCAGCGGGTTCTTGGGATCCAGCGCGTCCCGCACCATCTGGCCGTAGCCGCCAATGACCGTCAGCAGGTTGTTGAAGTCGTGCGCCACGCCGCCGGCCAGGCGGCCCATGGCCTCCATCTTCTGGGCCTGGCGGAGCTGGTGCTCGAGCTGGGTGCGCTCCGTGACGTCGTGAACCGTGAGCGCGCCGGCGATAATGGAACCCTCGGCGTTGCGGATGGGAGCGGAGCTGACCAGCACGGCGGCACGGGTTCCGTCCGCGCGCACGAACTCCATTTCCTCGTCGGTAATCACCTCGCCGCTCTGGATCGTGCGCGCCAGCGGGTGCTCGTCGGGACGGTACGCCCGCCCATTCGGCCGGAAGGCGGGGTACTGCAAGTAGTCTTTGATGCCGCCGCCGATGCGAAAGGGCCCGCGAAAGATGGACTCCACCCGCCCGTTGATCAGGACCAGCTTTCCGGACGGCGCTTCCGCCATGATGACGCCCGCCGGCATTTGCTGCACGACCGTTTCGAGGCGCGCCCGCTCGCTGGCGAGCTGGCTCAGGAGGCGCTCCCGCTCGCGCTCGGCGGCCTTGCGGTCCGTGATGTCCTCGACGGTTCGCACCGCTCCGGCGAACGCGCCGCCGCTATCGAGCAGCGGGTCCACCTCCACGCGAAAGCACCGGCCGCCAGCCTCGATCTCCGCGAATTGCCGGATCAAAGTCTGCCGTGCGCGGTCGAACGGCAGGCCCTCTTCCGACTCGGTCACCCCGGGCGGCGCATCGAGGTAATGCTTCCCGATCAGTTCCTCTCCCGGTTTCCCCACCAGCTCGCACAGAGCCCGGTTCACCTGCCGCATGACGCCGGAGGAGTCGAGGAGGGCTGCGCCGCAGCCGATCGCGTCGAGCGCCGCCTGGTATTTGTGGCGGGCCTCTCTTTCGTGCTGCTCCGCGCGCCGCACCCGCACCAGCGCCTCGGCCACTGCGATCAGCGCGCCCGGCTCGGCCGGATCCGTCAGGCACGCGTCGGCCGCGTCTTCGGGTCCGGCACGCCGCGCATGCGGCCGGTGAAGCTGGAGGATCGGAATGTGCCGGGTCAGCGGGTCCTGCTTGAAACGCCGGCAAAGATCGGCGCTGTGCAGCACAATCAGCTCGGGCAGCTCGTCTGAAATGATCTCGATGACGGAGAAGCCGCCCTGCTCGAGAATGCGCTTGAGCACAGCCGTGTCCCCGGGGTCACCATCGGCGAGCAGAACGGTAGCTGTTGTGTCTGTGCCGGTACGGGCCATGGAGGGACGCTAAGCGGGTCCATTGTACCGCGGCGCGGGGCCGCCGTGGCACACGCTTTACAGGCGCCTAAACAGGAATGGCCACGAAGGAACGCGAATTGAAGGCAAATCGGTTATTCGTGTGCGTTCGTGTTCATTCGTGGCCAAGATCGCTCTTGCCGGAGTCGCTCATTTCCCGCGCAACCGGAACGTCACACCCGCAACGGCGGTCAGCGGATACCCCGGCGTTCCGTGGATTCTCGCCACGATAGGAGCATCCGGGGCGGCTCGCGATGCAAAGTAGTTTTGGGTCTCGTAATAGTCCCGGTTTGTCAGGTTGTCGACGCTCAGATTGAGCTCAATCCCGCGGCGGACCTGTTTTGCGAGGCCCAAATCGAGCACCGTGTGGCCGGAAGCGACGATCGACGCATCGTTGCCATCCAGCCGATAGTGGTTGATCGCCCTCATGCGGAGCGATCCGCTCCATCCATGCCATGCGGCGAGAGTCAGGGCCGCGTCGGCGACGAAGTGCGGAGCGCTGTCCACATAGACCCGGTGATCGCCTCCCAGGAAGAACGCGTTGCCAATCTTCGTGAGGCCGCCATTCAGCGACAGCCGCCTCGTGAGCGCAACCGACGCCTTGGCTTCATATCCATAGGCGCGGCTGGGCCCCTTGAACTCGAAGCCGCCGTCGTCCGGGATGTAGACCTGCTCGTTCGAATGGTCGATCAGAAAAGCGTCGGTCGCGATCCCCAATCGCCCGAAGTTCAATGCGCCGCCGGCCTGGTAGAAATCGGTGGTTGCGAGCCGGGGCTGACCGGGCTGCTGCACAATGCCCCGCGCGTCGGCACTGTTGATTCCCCGTCCGTAGTTGGCCGTGAATGTAAGCGGCAGACGGGTGGATGGCGTGAATGCCGCGCTGCCCTTCCCTTGCCACCGTCCCGCCCATTGGACGCCGCTCTGATCGGGGTTCACCTTATCCACGACGCCGAAGCGGAACTCATCGAAGCGAACGCCCCCGCCCAGCAATAGGCGCCCCCGGAAGAGGCTCAGGTTCTCTTGCGCGTATCCCGCGCCGCTCGTCACGTGAGCGTTAGCCCTGGTCGTCACGCCCGTCGGAACCCGGCCCTCGCGGGGATACAGTCCCACGTTGATTTCGTTGTCGAGGAAGTTCGAGCCGGCCACGAAGACCGCCGCCGCCGATCCGACGTGGTGGGGATGCGTGTACTGGGTGTTCAGCCCTTGCTCCAAGCGGGAATCGTGTTGCTGAATGGCATCGCCGTGCACCGGATCGTTCAGGAAAAACGTGAAGTCGGAGTACAGATCGAAAAGCGAGCGGGTAAGGAATCCGTCGGCTTTGAAGACATCGCCGTTCGCTCCCAGCTTGCTATAGTAGGCGGATATCGTCCCCAGCTTCACCCGTCCGCCGTCGCTCGGATCGATAAAGCCAAAGCGGTTCAGCACGCCTTCGCTCACCAGATCGAGCGGGATCTGTCCGCTGGAAAAAAAATCGTTCCGGCCAAACAAGAGCCGAATCCCCACCTTTTCCGTCGCGCTGAGCGACTTCGTATAGTTGGCGTTGAAATTGTCGCGGCGATAGCGGAGCGGGTTTTGAAACGGGCCATCGGTGTATGAGCCTCCATAGGCCAGGTAAGAATCGACGTTCTCCACATCGGGACTGTAAGCCAGGAACGCGCGGCCCGTATCGAATTCGCCGCCCTCCAGTCGCACGGTGAATTGATCCGGCAACGATTCCCGCTGGCGGATGTTCACCACGCCCAGGCCGCTGAAATCGCCGTACTCGGCGCTGAACGGGCCGTTGATAATCTCGACGTCCTGAATCAGCTCCGGGCTGAGGGCCTTCAACGAACCCAGGTAGCCCTGTCCATGTCCCTGCGTAGCCTGATTCTGCTGCACGTCGTCCACCAGCACCTCCAACCCTCCGTTCACGCCGCCGTGGTCGAGATTGAACCCGAAACGGCGAATCTCCAGGGACTTCCCGCCGCCTTCGTGCTGACCCGCATCGATTCCCGCATTCAGTTGCTGCATCACCTGGTCGTCCCGGGTGAACAGGGTCCGGTCGAAAACCTCGGCATTCCGCAGGTCCACTCCCGGTTCGACGGCCTTGCCGCTGATCGTGACGCTCTGCTGCTGCCCCGCGATTCCAGGAAGGGTTACGTCCACTCGCTCCACACCGTGGGCCGGGACCACGACATCCTGACTGCCCGCCTCGAAGCCCGCAGCTTCCACGGTCAAGCGATAGGGGCCGGGAGAAACGGACACGATGCGGAACTGGCCCTGGTCGTCGGAAGTAGCGGTGGCGGTTGAGGCGCCGGCCTGAAGCCGGACCGTGGCCCCCGCCACCGACCTGCCTTGGGGATCCAGTATGCGGCCCGCGATGCCGGCGTCGGCGCCGAAGGACGCCGCGGCGAGAACGAGTCCGAGGCAGATCAGCCGTGGTAGCACGAATCACTAAATCGTAACACGACCGCCGGTCCCCATCCAACGTCAATGGGGAGTGCGCATCTCGGTTACAATTCGAGTCTATGGCCCGCGTCCCCGGCTCCCACTTCCTGCGCAACCTGGTGGAGCGCCGCAACCTCCTGTTCCAGCTCGTCCGCCGCGACTTCACCCAGCGCTATGTGGGCTCGTCGGCCGGATGGCTGTGGGGGGTCGTCCACCCGCTGGTGTTGCTGGGGAGCTGGACCTTCGTGTTCCAGTACTGCCTCAAAGTGAAGCTCGGTCCGGACGAAATCACGCAGAACTATCCGCTCTTCCTGTTCGCGGGCTTTCTTCCCTGGCTGCTGTTCCAGGAGACGCTTCAGCGCTCCGCGACCTCGCTGATCGAACACCAGAACCTGATCACCAAAACGGTCTTCCCCGCCGAGGTGATTCCCGTCTCGATATTCCTCTCTTCCCTGATGAGCCACCTGATCGCCCTGGGGCTCGCGCTGGCGGCCATTGGCGTCTGGGAAAGGCACTTCAGTCCGATGGCTTTCTTCCTGCCCGTGTACATGCTGCTGCTGGGGCTGTTCGCGGTGGGCGTCGCCTGGATCGTATCGAGCCTGAACGTGTACCTGCGCGACACCGCGCAGGTCCTGTCGGTGGTGCTGACTGTCTGGTTCTGGGCCACGCCGATCTTCATCGCCGAGAGCCACTATCCCCGCCCCGCGCGCATCCTGCTGCGGCTGAACCCGCTGGCCTTGCTGGTGCGCGCCTACCGCGAGAGGCTGCTGACGTCGCGCTGGCCGAACCTCGGCGAAATTGGCGTGCTGGCGGCCTGGAGCGTCGCGGTCTTCATCGCCGGCGGGCTGTTCTTCCGCCACCTCAAGCGCGGCTTTGCGGACGTGCTGTAACGCCGGCCTGTCCCCGGGCGCGCAAAACTGCCCGCCCCACGTGGCGCAGGCGCTTCCGCCTGCGTCGGGCCCGTCCCACTGTAAACTGAATACAGTGTCCGAAAAGAAGCTGACGGCGCACGTCAAAGCCGCGGGTTGAGCGTCCAAATTGAGTCCAAAGGTTTTGGACCAGGTGCTCGGCCGCATCCCGCGCGCGCCGAATCAAAACGTGCTGGTTGGGTTTGAAACGTCGGACGACGCCGGCGTTTACAGACTGACGCCGGAGTGTGCCCTGGTCCAGACCGTGGACTTCTTCACGCCCATCGTCGACGACCCAGCCACTTTCGGCGCCATCGCGGCCGCCAATTCGCTCAGCGACATCTACGCCATGGGTGGCGCGCCCATTTCGGCGCTGTCAATCGTCGCCTATCCCGCCCAGGGCGATATCGAGGACCTGGTCGCGATCCTGACCGGCGGCGCGGAGAAGATGAGCGAAGCGGGTTGCGCCGTCATCGGGGGCCACAGCGTCGCCGACGACGAAATGAAGTTCGGCTATGCGGTGACGGGCACGGTCGATCCGCGGCGCGTGACCCGCAACTCCGGCGCGATCCCGGGCGACTCGCTGGTCCTGACCAAGCGCATCGGCACGGGCGTGATCTCGACCGCCCTCAAGCGCGGCTTCGCCGAAGCGGGCCCCCTGGAGGAGTCCATCCATTCGATGCTCGAGCTGAACCGTGCGGCCGCGGAAGCGATGCTCGCCGCCGGGACGCACGGCTGCACGGACGTGACCGGTTTCGGCCTCATCGGCCACGCGCGCGAAATGGCGCTGGCCAGCGGCGTCACCCTGGAAATCGACGCGGCGTGCGTCGAATTCCTGCCCGGCGCCCTCGACTACGCCCGCCGCGGAGCGCTCCCCGGCGGCCTCAAGAACAACCGCGAGTTCGCCTCCTGCGCCGTCGAGTTTACGCGCGAGTTACCGCCGGAGATCGAAAGCCTGCTCTACGACCCGCAGACCTCCGGCGGCCTGCTGATCGCGCTTCCGGAAGCGGGTGCCCGGGAGCTCCAAGCGAAGCTGCCCGGCGCCCGCACCATCGGCCGCGTCCTTGAACGCGGCGTCAAGCCCATTCGCATCTTATGAACCCTCTCATCGTCGCACTCGATTTCGATTCTCCCCAAAAGGCACGCGAGCTGGTTGACCGGCTCGGCCCTCAAGTCGCCATTTACAAGGTCGGCCTGGAGCTCTACGCCGCCGCCGGGATGGACTTCGTCCGCGAGCTGACCGCCGCGGGCAAGGACGTCTTCCTCGACCTGAAGCTCTACGATATCGGCGAGACCGTGAAGCGCGCGGTGGCCCGAATCGCCGCCAGCGGTGTGCGCTTCTCCACCGTGCACGGGAGCGGCGCGGTCATGCGCGCTGCGGCCGAGGGACGCGGCTCTTCGAGCCTCAAGCTGCTGGCCGTGACCGTGCTCACCAGCTTCGATCGGGAGGACCTGGCCGACCTTGGCTATCCCTGCGCGGTGTCCGAACTCGTGGCCCTGCGCGTGCGGAGGGCCATGGAAGCGCGGCTCGACGGCATCGTCTGCTCGGCGCTCGAAGCCGCGCTGGTCCGCCAGACCGCCGGCCCCGGCGCCATCCTGGTCACGCCGGGCGTCCGCTCCGCCGGCGCGGGGAAGGGCGATCAGAAGCGCGTGGCGACTCCCGCCGAGGCGCTCCGCGACGGCGCCAACTACCTCGTGATCGGTCGCCAGGTCACCCGCAGCCCCGACCCCGCCGCCGAAGTGCGGCGCATTCTCGAAGAGATCGGGCGTTAGTAGGCGCGGCAGCCACTGCTTGCTTTGTTCCGGTGATGGCGTACGTGTGTGCAGGACCGACAGAGACGATCGTTCTGCCACCTATCAGCGTGTGATACTCTGGCGGAATGACGAAGGCCAAGAAGAGCGCGGCGAAGAAGGTGGTGAAGAAGGCTGCAAAGAAAGCAGCCATCAAGAAGGGTGGCACCTCAGGTACTGGCCCAAGACGCAAGTAGAGCGTCCCGTACTAGACTGCCCGCTGGAGGGTTCGATGCAGCTCGTTGACGCGAGGTCGGCTTATGAAACACTCTCCGGCAAGGCTAGCGACATTGTGCGCCAGCTCAGCCTCGCCGGCATCGCGCTGATCTGGCTCTTTCGCGTGGGCCCAGATAAAACTCCTGTAATCGATCAAGGTTTGTCACGGGCTGCCCTGTTCATCTTTCTGGCCTTGTTCTTCGACTTCCTTCAATATCTCGTCGGCACGCTCATCTGGTTCCTCTACTTTAGGTACAAGGAAACCCACGGAACCTCGGAGGAAGATGAATTCCTGGCTCCCGGGAGACTCACATGGCCAACCTGGACACTTTTCCATCTGAAGTCAGCGATGATGCTCGTTGCTTACGCGGCTTACATCATCCCATTCCTTGCCAGGAAATTCGTTGCATGATTCTCGCCCTGGCGGGCGAGCCGATTGTACGACCGAGGCCGGCTAGAGAGCTGCCCCGCTTGCTCTATCTCTGATCAACTGAACTACGCCTTTCTGGGCAGCGACATACCCCGAATCTTCTTGGGGCCGTATTTGGCAAAGGTTCTGTCGAGCTTCTTGTTCGTCTCCTTCGACGTCTCTAGCATCAGGTCTCTGACTGTTCCCTGAGCGCTTTTCGGACGAAGAACATTCAGCGTATGTTCATTTCCGACGGTCGGAGATATGGCTCCCAGCTTCATTGCCTCGAACACATGATAGAGAGTCGTTCCCACTTGCATGCGCGAATCCTGCCTGCGCTGGTACAGAGCGCCCTCCGCAATAAGACTGCCGGTTCCGACTGCCACAAAATTATTGCACAGTTCCACTCCCGCGTCAGACGCCTTGTAGACGAATGCCGTTCCATCCTCTCCAAAGAGGCATATGATGATTTCTGCCTCAAGTTCGAGCTTTTCTAATTCGGCAAAGATTCTAACGGCGACTGTAGGTGGAATCTGGTTCTTGCCGACTGCCTCCAGAAACTGCTTGAAGGACAGTTTTGTCTTGTCATGGGTATATTCGTCGGCTCTCTTGCGCCGGTAAATGGCAAGGGGACGCTTCATGATATCAGCGAGGTTTTCAGCTTTCACGGCGACCACCGGGGTCTGCTGAGACATCCGCACGAAGTGCTGAGCGTACGTATTCTTCAGCTCAACAGCTCGCGATATGCACCCAGCGATCATGACTGGAATGTCGTCGGTGATCCAGTAGAGCTTGTCCTCGTTTTCCGCGGCGAATTCCTCCGACCCCGCCTTCCAATCGGTAGCGATGACGATCCGGTCATGGTTCCGCTCTTGGCAGACGGCTGCGATACAAAGTGTCATGTGGCTCCTCCATGGAGAGTCTCCTCAACGTATCGCCTATACTTGCGCTGTGCAACAGTTGACAACGACGCGGTCTCCCTATGTCACGGTCCCGCGCGATCACCTCCCCGGCATTCAGACCGTCAGGTTCGGATGGCTGGCGAGGATCTGCTGACTCCAGCCGGCGGCTTTCCTGCCCCCTACTTCCCCTCCCCCTCATGCCGCACGATCAGCAGCGGCACGTCCACCGCGTGCCGCACCGCGTTGATGGTCTGCCCGAAGACGATATCCTGAATGCCCTTGTGGCCGTGCGCGCCCATGATCAACAGGTCCGGCTTGAGCCAGCGCGCGAAGCGGATGATCTCCGTCTTGGGGTCCTGCGAGTGCGCCACCGACACGTCCACCTCGATCCCCTGCCCGCGCAGCCCCGCCAGGATTTCGTCCAGGTATTTCGCGCCGACCTCCACCTCCGCGGTTGACGAGAGCGGCCCGTAAATCTGGCTCGTCACGCCTTCCTCCACGTGCAGCAGGTGCAGCTTCGATCCGTAGGCGCGCGCCATCGCCGCTGCGTGGGCGATAGCGGCACGGTCGCGCTCGCTGTGGTCGAGCGGAACCAGAATCGTCCGGTAGCCCAGCGGGTGGACCTCGGCCGCGGCCGGCTCGGGAACCTCGACCGCCGCACGGCCTTTGCGCTGCAGCCACAGCGGCAGCCACGGCTGCAACGTGACCCACGCTAGCAGCAGCAGCAGCAGGATCAGCACCGGCTCAACCGTCATCATCACCACGTCGCGGTACGGCCCCGCCGACGCCAGCCAGTCGGAAAGCGTCAGCCAGACCAGCCGTATGTTCAGCCCCAGGATCACCGCCGCCACGACCCACGAAAGCGCCTGCAGCCAGCGCCGGTTGGCGAACGCTCCCATGCGCTTCCGGTCGCTGGTGAAGTGAATCAGCGGAATCACCGCGAAAGGAAGCTGCATGGACAGAATCACCTGGCTCAGGATCAGAAGGCGCAGGCTCGATTGCTCGCCCGCGATCCAAATGGTGAGCGCCGCCGGAGTAATCGCCAGCGCGCGCGTCGTCAGGCGGCGCAGCCAGGGCCGCATGCGGATGGTCAGGAAGCCTTCCATCACGATCTGGCCCGCCATCGTCCCGGTCATGGTGGAGGACTGGCCCGAGCACAGCAGCGCGATCGCGAACACCACGCTCGCCACGCTCGTTCCCAGCAGCGGCGTCAGCAACTGGTAAGCCTGCTGGATCTCGGTCACCACGATGTGCCGCTCGAAGAAGACCGCGCCCGCCACCACCAGGATGGCGATGTTGACCAGCATGGCGCCGTTCAGCGCCACCACCGAGTCGATCAGGTTGAAGCGGCAGGCCGTGCGCTTCTGCGCGTCTCCCCCGCCGATGCGCCGCGTCTGCACCAGCGCCGAGTGCAGGTACAGATTGTGCGGCATCACGGTCGCCCCCAGGATGCCGATCACGATGTAGAGGTTCTGGTTAGTCGGGTGCGGGATCAGGCCGCTGGCCATCTGCGAAAAGGCCGGCTTCGCCATCAGGATCTCGATCCCAAAGCACACCGCCATGACCACGATCAGGCTGAGCACGAAGCCTTCGATCATCCGTATGCCGAAGCGGGAGAGCCACAGCAGCACCAGGATGTCGAGCGCGGTGAGCAGCACGCCGATGAGCAGCGGAATGTGGAACAGCAGGTTCAAGCCGATCGCCGCGCCCAGCACCTCGGCCAGGTCGCAGGCCGCGATCGCGATCTCGCACAGCACCCACAGTGACAGGTTGACCAGGCGCGGGTACGACTCGCGGCAGGCCTGCGCCAGGTCCCGCTGGCTGGCGATGCCGAGCCGCGACGCCAGGGTCTGCAGCAGGATCGCCATGAGGTTGGACATGACGAGGACCCACAGCAGTTGGTAGCCGAACCGCGCGCCGCCTTCTAGGTCGGTGGCCCAGTTGCCCGGGTCCATGTAGCCCACCGAAACCAGGTAGGCGGGGCCGGCGAAGGCGAACATCCGCCGCCAGATCGAGGTCTGCCCGATGTCGACGCTCCCGTGCACCTCCGGCAGCGAGTTCGAGCGGACGTTCGCCATGGTCGTTAACCCGATATTCTCCCACGCTGCGGCTCCGACGTGGCGCTGGGACAAGCTCGGTACATCCTGGCCGCTGATGAACGCAGATCAACGCGGATAGAGGCGTTTGTCTTCAATCTGCGTTCATCTGCGGCTATAATGCTTTGGCCTTGGGCCGTCAGCGCCCCGCCGCTCGCCTCAGGAACGTCCCGCTCTCCAGCTCTTCAAACGCCTCCCGCAGCTCTGCCTGCGTGTTCATCACGATCGGGCCGTACCACGCCACCGGCTCTCGGATCGGTTTCCCCGAGACCAGCAGGAAGCGGATCCCGTCTTCGCCGGCGTGCAGCGTGACCTCGTCGCCGCGGTCGAAAAGAATGAGCGAGCGGTTCTCCGCCTCGGCGGGAGGCGTGGTGTCCGCCCACCCCACCGCTTCGGTCGGCACCGCCAGCGGACCCGACGCATTGCAGAACTTCCCGCTCCCCGCGAAAACGTAAGCGAAGGCGTGGCGTGTCGTCTCGATAGGGAGAGTCTTCTGTTTGCCCGCGGGAACCGACACGTCGAGATAGATCGGCTCGGCGGCGACGCCGTCCACCGGGCCGTTCCTGCCCCAGAAGTTCCCGCAGATGATCCGCACCTCGGTTCCGTCGTCGTCCGTGATCACGGGAATGTCGGGCGCCTTCACTTCCTGGTAGCGTGGCGCCGTCATCTTCAGCGACGCCGGAAGGTTCGCCCACAACTGAAAGCCGTGCATCCGGCCCACTTGGTCGCCCTTCGGCATTTCCTGGTGGATGATCCCGCTCCCCGCCGTCATCCACTGGACGTCGCCCGCGGCGATGGCGCCCTGATTGCCCAGACTATCCCCGTGCTCCACGCTTCCGGCCAGGACGTAGGTGACGGTCTCGATGCCGCGATGTGGATGCCAGGGGAACCCGGCCAGGTAGTCCTCCGGAACGTCGTTGCGAAAATCGTCCAGCAGCAGGAACGGATCGAACTCGGAAGTGTTGCCGAACCCGAACGCGCGGCGCAGGTGCACCCCCGCGCCCTCGAGAGTCGGCTTGGCTTTGATGACGCGCTTAACCGGTCTGAGTGACATGTTTGCCCTCCCCTATCCCGAGTCTAGCAGCCGTGGCCAGCCCTGGCCCGTTTCGGCCGTGGTGGTGGTTTTCAACCAGCGCACGACGCCTTCGGCCATTGTGAATCAGTAGCTTACCGTTTGGAGTCCGAAGTGCATAATTGGTGCCGAAGTCGCAGGAGGCGAACCATGGCACGGATGCTGACGCGGTTGCTGGTAACGGGAATCCTCCTCTCCGGTTGCGTGTGGGCGCAGGAAGAGGACGATAGCAACGACGCCGGCGAGGCGAGCCATGGCGTCGCCCGCGTCAGCCTCATGAACGGCGATGTCTCGGTGCAGCGCGGCGATTCCGGCGACACGGTGGCCGCCGTGGTGAACGCGCCTCTGGTGGCCGCCGATCATCTTCTCACCGGCCCGGCCGCTCGGGCGGAGATCCAGTTCGATGCGGGCAATTACCTGCGCCTCGGTACGGACACGGAGGTTCGCCTGGCCAGCCTCGAGAACAACCGCTTCCAGGTCCAGCTCGGCAAGGGCACCGTCACGCTGGCCGTGATTCGGGATTCGAGCGGGCAGGTTGAAGTCGATACGCCCAACATGGCTTTCCGCCCGACCCAGCGCGGAGCTTACCGGATCAGCGTGACCGACGACGGGCAATCGGAAGTCACCGTCCGGGCCGGCGCGGGCGAAACCTACACGCCGCACGGCACCCAGGCCGTCCAGGCCGGCCAAACCATGATGGTGCGCGGGCCGGTGTCGGATCCCGAGTTCCAGGTGGTGCAGGCGATTCCGATGGACGACTGGGACCGCTGGAACCAGAACCGGGATCGGAGCCTGATGAGCGCCCGTTCCCAACAGTACATGAGCCCCGACATTCCCGGCGGTTCCGACCTCGATGCCAACGGCCGCTGGGTGTACGCGCCTCCGTACGGCTGGGTTTGGAGCCCGAACGGAGTGGGTCCCGACTGGGCGCCTTATCGGGACGGCACCTGGACCTGGCTGGATTGGTACGGCTGGAGCTGGGTCGGCTATGAGCCCTGGGGATGGGCGCCGTATCACTATGGCCGTTGGTTCAATCGCCCCGGCTTCGGCTGGTGCTGGTACCCCGGGCCGCTCTACCACCACTACTACTGGCGCCCGGGGATGGTGGCGTTCTTCGGCTTCGGACCCGGCGTGGGCGTGGGCTTCGGCTTTGGTTCCATCGGGTGGGTCCCGCTCGGCCCGCACGAGGCTTTCCGTCCCTGGTACGGTCGCGGATGGTACGGCTTCCGGGGCGGCGCGACCTACGTCAACAACATGCACGCGACGAACCTGGTCAACTTCCGCAGCACTTACATGAACGCGCGCGTTGCCAACGGGATTTCGGGCGTGGGCGCGGGCGCCTTCGGCCAGGGCGGCCGGCCGGGTGCGCTTCGCCTCAACGGCCAGGAACGCATGTCGGAGATGCGCGGTCCGGTTCCGGTGGCGCCGACCTCTGCCAGCCTGCGCATGAGCAGCCGTCCGGCCCGCGTCCTGCCGGCCACCTCCGGCCACACGCAGTTCTATTCGCCGCGGCCTGCTGCTGCCACCCCGCGCGTTCCGTTCAGCGCCCAGCGGCAAGGGGCCGAGCGGTACGCCGGCGGCGCGGCTTCCCAGGGTTGGCGGCAGGTTCCGAGCCAGGGCGCCAACTGGCGCCAGTATGGGCAAGCGCCCAACACGGGAGCTGCGTCGAATGGGTACCGCCCGCAGTCCAGCCCAGACTGGCGCAGCTTCGGGCAGGCGCCGCGGACCGCAAGCCCGCAGTACACGCAGCCGGGCGGCTACCAGGGCAACGCGGCTCCCAGGTACGGCGCACCGCAGAACGGAGGGGTCCGGATCAATCCGCCCATCGTGCGCGAGCGGACGCAGGCGAGCGGTTCGTCAGGCCATAGCGGTGGCAGCGGAAGCGCGCACTCGAGCGCTCATAGCAGCGGAGGCAGTAGCGGCGGCCACTCGCATAGCAAGTAACCGATAGGCGATCAATTCCCTCAGCACCGGCCTGCCCCTGGCGGCGAATTTCGGGGGCAGGCCGCTTTTTTATCTGGTCGGAACCCCGCGCGTAGCGGAAGGCGTGGCAACCGGTCCTCCGGCCACGCCGAACCCGGGTGCGCGGCCAAGAGCGGTAATTACCGAGCCGAACTGGGTGTAGGTGGGCACCAACTTGGGGGATCCCCAACTGTTCTGGGCAAACGCCCGCAATGCGGCCCACGTGTTGTCGTCTATGGTGGTCTCGTCTTGGTTGGGGTTGTCGCACCAAATCTCAAATGCCGCACCGAGCAGGTGCGGGTCCTGAGCCGCGACGTACCACGCCCCGGGCCCGCCAAGTTCGAGGTTTGGAGACCAACTCTCGTACACGTTCTCGGCGTATGGGTACGCGCCAGCAGTGGAGTAATAAAGCGGCACATAGCTCGCATTGACAATGGAATATCCCAGGTCGATGGCTACCTGGGGACTTATAAGCGGAGCCCACATCTCCAACAGAATGTCTTTATTGAGGCCCTCGGCCGTGCCGGTCAAACTCAGATAGTCATACGGATCGTTCCAAGTCCGGTCGGACTTGCCGGCCGACGTCACTTTGTTGTCGACCCAGTTCTCGAAGTAAAGATACATATCGTACGCAGTAGCGCCGGAGCCGATATTATGTTGAGCGAAGGCTGCAAGCTGTGGGAACGTCGAGAAACTACTCGCGTTAAGATACTCGTCGCCGGCGCCATGCCAATAAGGCCCTGGAAAGAAGGCCAGATACTCGTCCAGTAAATCGCCGACCAGCGTGTACGTGCCCGGCAGGGTAATGTCCATCGAATCGTCGAGAGTCGTACCCGCGCCGTTGGCGAGCCGGAGTTCAGGATGAGCGGTCAGGATGGCCTGCGCGTGCGCGGGAAACTCTATCTTGGGGATTATCGTGATATGGTACTGGGCAGCGAGCTGAATCAGACTGGTCATTTGACTCTTGCTGTAGATGGGAGATGTGGTGCCGTTCAGCTCGGGATGGCTTGCGCTCTCGATTCGGAAACCTTGATTATCCGATAAGTGCAAATGGAGAATATTGATTTTCGTAAAGGCCAGGTCCCGTATGTGGTCCTCCAACCACAGTAGGGTGAAGAACTTCCTTCCAACATCGACCATGAGGGCGCGCTGCGGGTATTCGGGCCAGTCGCGGATCGTGCCGCAACCCATCGTCAGGCCCTGCGCCAAGAGCTGAAGCAAGGTGCGAGTCCCGTAGAAGACCCCGGCATCGGAGTTGGCGGTGATGGCTACGGTCCCCGCTATGTTCATGGAGTATCCCTCAGTCCCGAGGCCCATATCGGGTGATGCCAGGAGGCTGAGGCTGATATCGCCGGCACTTGGGGAGCCCACGACGGGTTGAACGGAGATGCCGGTAAGATAGTGCAAGTCCGCCGCGAGCACGCCGGCAGTTGTGGTCAGCTCAGTCGTATAGGAGGGATCGATTACGATGCGCGAAGCGGCGCCGAAGGTATAGGTGCCAGAGGAAACGGCCCATTGTTGAACGGAGGGAATCGTCACGAACGGGGCCAAGATTGCAACCGTAGCCGCTGCAGACGCAGTCGGGTCGGCTTGGCTAGTCGCGGTGACCGTGACGGTGCCGCCAGCCGGCAGGCTTGCAGGGCTCGTGTAAAGCCCCGCAGCCGTAATGGTGCCTACGATTGTGTTTCCCCCTGTTATCCCGCCCACATTCCACATGACAGACGTGTTTGAAGTTCCGGAGACGTTGGCCGAAAACTGCTGCGTCGCGTTGAGCTTCAGCACCGTGGACGGTGGAGTTATTGTTACGGAAATGGTGCTCGAGTGAATGGTGCCGGATTGGCTGCCGCCTCCGCAGCCGGCCAACAGCACAAGCGCACACGCTGTAAGATGCGCCGCACTACGTCCTGGCATTCTCATCCTACTCATGTAAGTTCTTCGGGTCCGGCGCCTTCCCGACCGTGAGCGTAACCGATCGCGAAACAGCTCCGCCGGGCCCCTCGCAGGTCAGCACGTAGCCATACGAACCGGGGGCCGGCGGCCGGACGGATTCCGTTCCGCTCGCAGGCCGCCGGCCTACCCAGTCGCCGGACGCCAGGCAGGAGACTGCGCCCTCCGCCGACCACTGGAGAGTGGCCGAACGGCCCCACAGGATCGCGGACGGAGTCACCGTGAACGTGGCGCCGGCAGCCAGCAACGCCGGCCGGTCCAGCGACGGGCTCACCCGCACGGTTCCGGTGCGGCCCACGGAGAGAGGCGATGGCGCAGTGCGGCTGTGATCGAGCAGCCAGTCGTAAATGCTCTGGTTGTAAATGTCGTAAGCTGGAAGCCCCTCACCCAAGCCCGTCAGGTTGATCGTCATGAACTCTTCCACAGTGCTGTGCCCGCCCGAGGGGAAGACCGTGAGCTTGGCAGGCTCGACCGGATTGCAGGCATTGATGGAGTCGACCGTATCGACCTGGTTCTGATAAGGGACGACCGTATCGTCGGCGGCCCCAAACGCCCATGCTGGCGTCTGCTTCAGCATGCAACCCACCGAGGTCCCATAGCCGCCCGACATCGGAACCACGGCCGCGAGCTGCTGAGGGTAGTTATTAACGTAGTCCCAGGTGTTACCCGACCCCTGGCTGTAGCCGGCCATGTAAATGCGAGAAGTATCGACCTTGTATGTGTTGATGGCGTAGTCGATGAAGAGTTTCATCTGGTACGCGGTCACGACGAAAGTCAGAGGGTCTACGCACTGCTGCGGGGAAAGCACAATGAAGGGACGCGAATCGTCCCAGAGGCCCTGGTTGATCAGCCCCGCCATGTCGCTCCCTAGCAACTCGGATAGTGGGCTCTGAACGCCTGTCCCGTCAGCGGTGAATCGCGCTCCTCCCCATCCGTGCCGGAAGACGATCAGGGGAAACGTTTGCGCGGGGTCGGCGCTGTAATTCACCGGTAAGTGCTCGTAGTAGGCCAGGTGGGCCGACGTGCTCCCAATGTCCCTGGCCATTTGCTCCGCGAAAGTGCCCGCATCGACGCGAACCAGCCGCACCACCTCGACGGCCGGCAGTTGGGCGCTGTCCGTCACGTTGTATCGGACAAGGTAGTCGCCCACGGTGTTCACATCGAGTGATGCGAGTCCCGTGACCACGATCTGGCTCGTAATGTTGCCGTCGTGCGGATCGCTGGCGGTCGCGCCGGCGTCGGCGTAAGCGGCGCCCAGGGGCTGGCTGATCACCCTGGGACCGGTCAGCGTAATGACCGGCTCGTTCGGGTTGGCGGCATCGACGGGCACGGTCGAGATACACGCCTCGTATTGGGGCAAGGGGGTGGGACTCGGAGGCGGCGAGTACGAACTCGACGAACCGGGGCAGCCCCACATGAGCAGAAGCATGCAGCCTGTTGCGACGGCCGCAACTCCGCGGCCAGCGTGTGTCACGAGAACCACCTCCCTGCCGCCGATCATCTCCTGGCCGGCGGGATGAGTTGCGCCAGGCGCGCATCTTTCCACAACCCGCCGAATTCTCTGTCCGAGTATACATTGGTCAGACCCTCGTAGCCTTGCTCCTTGGCCCGCCGCAGTGACGCGAGAGCGTGGTCGAAGTCCCCGCGGCCGGCGTACAACTTCGCCATCATGTAGGAGAACCTGCCGCGGTCTGCCGCGGTGGCCGGCCCGGCGATGGCCTGTTCCTCCAGGTTCGTGAAAGCGTTGGGATCGAGTTCGAGGGCGCGCGCATACTCCGCGCTGGCGCGGTCGAACTTGCCGACCGCGAACCAGCTTCCGCCGAGATTGTAATGGAACGCCGGCTCGCTTTCGTTTTCGGCCAGCGCCTTCTTGTACCACTTCACCGCCCTTTCGTACTTCTTCTGGAGGTGGCTCGTCACACCCAGGTTGTTCAAGGCGCTGGCGTCGTTCGGGCTCCGCTTGACGGCCTGTTCGAAAGCCGACTCGGCGGGCCGGGTAGAGGCGCAGCCGCAGGTACGCCTGGCCGATCTTGTTGAACAACACCGCCTGGCTGCCGCCCACGCTGAGCGCGTGGTTGTAGCACTTCATCGCTTCGTTGTATTGACCCTGGTCCCGCAGAGTGTCGCCTTTCGCCTCGAGATCGGCGGTTACCTGATTCGGCTGCGCCGCGGCAGGGCTCAGCCCCAGTACCAAGACCAACGTCGTCAGAATCGCCCGTATCATAATCGCCTCCTGCACGGACTCGTGTTCCGCTTCCAAGGCCAGAATGCGGCAAGGGCGTGCCGCCACCAAGGCTAAAGCAGCTACTTCGCCTGTTACACTGCTCGTTACAGCGCAACGCCTGTTGTTAAATGGTTCAGAGGAGGATCACGTGACCGACACGCCACAACCGTCCGCGCGCCGGGGGTTCCTGCGCCGCATCGGCGCCCTGGCCGCTGTTTCCGCAACCGCATCCGAGGCACAGGCGGCTGACGCCGGCGGCCCCACCGCGCCGCCGCTGCTGCCGTCCTATGCCCGCGCTCAGGACTATCGCTCGCTGAAGCAATCCACTTACGACCGCAGCGGCGGGAACGCCGATGCCCGCCCCATCCCCGCCGGCGCAACTCTCGAAGTGTTCAACGCGGCCGGCCCCGGCGCGATTTCGCACATCTGGTTCACCATCGCGGCCCAGAGCCCAGCGCACCTCAAAGAGCTGGTGCTGCGGATTTACTGGGACGGCAACGCCCGGCCCAGCGTCGAGGCGCCCGTGGGCGATTTCTTCGGGCTGAACCTCGGCGAGTACCAGATCTACGAATCGGCGTTCCTGGCCTGCTCTCCGGGCAAGTCGCTGAACTGTTACTTCGCGATGCCGTTCCGCAAGTCCGCGCTGGCAACCGTTACCAACGAGGGCCGCCGGCCTGTGGGCGCATTCTATTCCAACATCGACTACCAGTTACTCCCCGCCTGGCCCGAGGACGCCCTCTATTTCCACGCGCAGTACCGGCAGGCTTCGCCCTGCGTGCCCAGTCGCCGCGGCGACCACAACCTCGACGGCAAGGACAACTACGTATTCTGCGAGACCCGCGGGCGCGGCCACCTGATAGGCGTGACCCTGGGCGTGGTGCAGAACGCCGACGGCTGGTTTGGCGAAGGCGACGACATGATCTTCATCGACGACGAGAGCATGCCTGTCATCAACGGCACCGGCACGGAGGACTACTTCCTCGGGAGCTGGGATTTCGGCGGGCGCGACGGCGCGCAGCCCTTCGCCCACCGCTTCTATGGCGCGCCGCTCATCGCCCTACCGGAAAGAACCGGTGGCCGCTACTGCTGCTACCGCTGGCACGGGGACAACCCGGTGACCTTCACGAAATACTTGAAGCACACCATCGAGCACGGCACCGCCAACGATCGCGGCGACAACTTCTTCTCCGTCGGCTACTGGTATCAGACCGTGCCGGCCACAGACCTGGTCCCGCTACCGCCGGTGCAGGAGCGCATTCCGAAAGTGAAGCCGTAAGTCAGGCTCGCGTGGCTAACAGCCACAGCCAGCCGCCGCCAACGGCCAGAGCCGCCAGGACGTATTGCACCCAGCGCGAGTAGGCGCGCCGGGTCTTGCCGTCTTCGCCCGTCAGCGTGGACATCTCGACGTATGGCCGCAAGCCGCGCCGGAACCAACCGTCGATGGTCACCTTCTGGCCGATGTACGCCTCGGCCGCCGTGATCGCAAACAGGTAACGCGCGAAGGGAATGGACTGGCGGTAGAGAACGAAGAGAATCCCGCTGGAATCGCGCAGCACCAGGTCCGGGCTCCAAAACGCGCCCGGCACGCCGCGGCCGAGAATCTCGCCCTCCAGCCGAACCGCCCTCGGCCGCATCTCGGAGACTTCCACGTCCTCGATCAAGCGTCCGATCGTTGCCGGCTGGCATTCGCCGTGATAGCGGTACCAGGTGCGCAGCATCCAACTGGCGCTGGCCAGCATGAGCAGTGCTGGCTGCGTTCCGGCTGAGAGCTCGATGCCGTGGCTGGCCAGCCACCGCCGTAAAACGAAGGTCGAGACCAGCGCCGCGCCGCTCAGCCACGGCAGCGCCCACAGAATCACCTCCAGCGGGAAACTCCCCCACCGGACGCGCTGGTCGAGCGGCAGGGGATATTGCGGGGCCTGGTGCAACTCCGCCGCATCCTTGTTGAGGGCGCGCACGCGCAGCGCGGTGAGCGGATGCGTCGAGTTCAGCTCGTAGAGGCGCGCCCACGGATTCACCAGGTCCCAACGCATGACGGCAGCGGCTTCACTCGGGTTGGCGCCGCCCAGCGCGAGCGCCGCGCCCGACCGCACGTTGGAGATCCCCATCAGCGCCAGCGAGCCCACCAGGCTGTGGCTGCGCTGGAGCCGGCCCTTCTCTTTCTTCGACGCGCTTGCCATTGCCTCGCCGTACTCGCCTTCCGCCCGCACCATCCCGTAAGCGATCTTGATCAGCGCGGAGGAGAGCGCATCCGGCGCGTGCGTCACCTCGGCGGCGTAATGGTCCGCGAAGTACTCGCGGGTGCGATTCAGCAGGAGCACGATGAACCGGCTCACCAGATAGCAGATGTATGCCGAGTAGGCGACAGCGCGCGCCTTGTCGCTCCTCCGGGTGAAGACGTAAAGCTGATAGAGGATCAGCGGAGCCAGAGCGGCGATGGTCATCACCGCGAAGTCCCAGTGCTCCACATGGCCGATCTCGTGCGCCAGAACGGCATTGGACTCCTCGGGAGTCAGCACGTCCAGAAGACCCGTTGTGACCACGACGCGCGCGTCGGCGGGCACATGGCCGAAGGAGAACGCGTTCGGCGTGCCGCTCTCGATCACCCCGATCCGCGGGACCTTCAGGCCGCGCTGGGCACACAGTCGCTCGACGAACTCCCGATTCGCCGCCGGCAGCTCCCGATCCCAGCGGATGTGCATCAGCCAGCCGATGATCCAGGGCGCCACCAGGTATTGCAGGCCGATAAACAGCACCGCGAATGCCAGCGCCAGCCAGAGCGGCGCCCCGGCCTGGGACAGGTACGCGTCTCCAATCGCAAACACCAGACCGTAGAGCGCCAGAAGGATGAGTAAGGAACGGGTAACGAATTTCATTTTCGCCTCCGCGACTTCTGGAGGCTATGTTACCGCATCGCCGACCCGTGGCTCTTCCCGATCCATCGTGGCGTTCTGCGGCAATACTCGATGTAGCTCGGGCCGCCTTTGCGCCGCAGGTGCGGCTCTTCCACCAGGACGACGATCAGGTGGAAGAAGATGAACACGGCAACGCCATAAAGCAGCAGCAACGCCGAACCGAAGAACCACCCTTCCCCGAACACCACCGCTGCCACGCTTAGGTACATCGGGTTCCGCGAATAGCGGTAGAGGCCCTGCTGCACGATCGCTCGCGGCTCTTCTCCTAGCAGAAAACGCAGGGGGCGCGTGAACCAGATGGCCGGTGTTCCGCCGCCCTTGAGAACGAAGTCCGCCGCGCACAGCAGATATCCGGCGGCGCCCGCGACAATCGCCGCCAGGCCGGCCCAGCGCCACGGTCCGGCGTCGAACGCTCGCACCTCGTGGCCGGAGGCGAGCAGCATCCACGGGGCCCATCCCGCCACGAAGCCAGGCACGAGAATGGTGAAAATCAGTGCGCGGAGGTAGAGCATTCCAAGCGGATTTCTAGAGACGGCCTTCGGCCTTCCGCAAACGATCCGCTTTGCGAAATGGCGCCGCCTGCAAAGGGACGCCACCCGGCGGACCATGGTCACAGGTTCAGGATCCTCCCCAATTTGCACAGCGCCTGGATTGACAGCAGCCCGATACTGGCCACGCTTACGGAGTATGCTGCGGCCTTCCAGCCAGAAACGTACCCCTCTCTGAGGGCTAAGACAACCAGCAGTGATAGCGTCGGTAGGTTCAGCGCCACGCCCGTTGCAACACCCGGCATGTATCTGCGCATTACCACCGAGACTGCGACGTGCGGAATCAGCACATTGGCCAACACCGCGACCATATACCCAAAAGTCAAGTAGGTCCAGACCGTCGGTTTGCCCGATATGGCGCTCAGCCAGGTGACACCGAAAGCCAGGACAGTGAGGACCGCAACGGCAAAACGGAAGACACCCGGTGCAACGGGGGCATGCCAGCGACCAGCTCGTTTCGTCCAACCCGGAAACCATATGGCTTCTTCCGCGTTGTGCAGAGTAACCACAATCGGGAAAAGCCACAGCAAATTCCCGAAATTCATACCATCTCCTTTCCTCTGGAAAGTACTCTTCGAAAACTGCTGCCCTGCAAGGGGAGTCGTGTCATCACCCCAAGCCGGTGCGCAGCACCGCTACTCGTCTTCTTTAAGCGATCTCGAGCAGCCGGTTGAAGAAGCCGACCACGTATTTCCAGATCAGATAGTAGCCGGCGATGATGATCGCGAGGCCCACGGGGAAGGCCGCCAGCACGAAGTGCGGGATGTCAAAGGCCAGGGCCCGCAGGACGGCCAGGCCGATGGGCGCGACGATCAACGGCACCAGCGCGCCGAAGACGCCGATCGGGACTTGGCTCCGCCGCCGCACGGCGACGTAGAGCATGTTCCACAGGCCCCACAGATTCGGCACCAGCGCCATCGGGAACACCAGGGCGCGCTCGATCGGCAGAGGGAACTGAAGGCCGAGGCGCACGATGCAGAACATCGCCAGCGCCATCACCATGAAGGCGCTTGGCACGGTGATGCCGGCCATATAGGCCCGAAGATAAACGTGCTTGGACATAAAAGCCTCCTCCAAAGGACCGTTCTACAACTGGTACAGCACCGCCGGAATCGCCGCGGGGAACACACACAGGCACACCACCACTGCGGCGGCCAGCGCCCAATCCCACCACGGCACGCGCACCGGCGCTGCATCGAGCCGGGGCCTCATCCGCGGCCACAGGTCTCGCTTCAACTCCGCATCGGCCATCGGCCCGATGGCTCGCCGCACCAAATCCTGCACTCTCTCGTCAGATTCGCTCATGGTTCGACTCCCGCTCCGATCAGACTTCTTCGCAGTAGACGCGTGGCGCGGAACACGCGCGACTTGACGGCGCCAACCGAAATTCCTAGCGCCGCCCCGATTTCGGCATACGGCGTCTCCTCGATCATGGCCAGCGTGGCGGCGGCCCGCAGCTTCGCCGGCAGATTCTCGAACGCCGCGGCCACCTTCTCGCGCACGTCCGCGCTTACCGCGGCGTCGGGCGGCGACGAGCGCGCGCTGGCCGGCGGCGCCTCGTCCGAGAACTCCGTCTCCCTCCGCCGCGCGCTCAGGTGCCCGACCGCCAGGTTGGTGGCGATTCGCCGCGCCCAGGGACCGAACCCGCAGCGTGGATCGAATCGCGAGTGCGCCCTGTAGATGCGCCAGAAGGTCTCGACCGTCAGGTCCTCAGCGGCCGCGGGATCGCGCACGATCCGCACGATCCAGCCGTAGACCTCGCCCTGGTACTGGCGGAACAGCGCCTCGAAGGCGGCGGCGTCTCCGCTCGCGAACTGTTCCAGGACGTCCACGGCCGTTTCCGTCATCTTACGCCTGTCGCTAACCATTACCGCCAGTGGATGCCCGAGGTTTCATTTTCCGCGATAATCTTAGCAGCCAGGCAGTTTTTGTGGCGCACGCACTCATGCGTGCCGCGTCGAGGTTCATCTCGACGCCCGGGTGTCGGCACGATGCCGACACGGCAGGCTGAAGCCTGCGCCACGGTGCTGGGTTTGATGAGGAGCGCTATGCAGACTTTCAATAACCGCCCCGTGCCCGCCGATGGCGAGGCGATTCAGTTCCACCAGGACAAGTTCATCGTTCCCGACCGGCCCATCATCCCCTATATCGAGGGCGATGGCACCGGCCCCGACATCTGGCGCGCCTCGCGTCTGGTCTTCGATGCCGCCGTCGAGCGCGCCTATGGCGGCAAGCGCCAGGTGGTGTGGTACGAAGCGTTCGCCGGAGAGAAAGCGCACCAGGAGTTCGGCAACTGGCTGCCCGAGGACACGCTGGATGCGATCCGGGCGTTCCGGATCGCCGTCAAAGGGCCTCTGACCACGCCCGTGGGCGGCGGCATACGCAGCCTCAACGTGACGCTGCGGCAGTTGCTCGACCTCTACGTCTGCTGGCGGCCGGTGCGGTATTTCCCCGGCGTGCCCTCGCCCGTGAAGCACCCCGAGCGGCTGAACGTGGTCATCTTCCGGGAAAACACCGAAGACGTCTACGCCGGGATCGAGTGGCGCGAGGGGACGGCGGAGGCGCACAAGGTCATCCAGTTCCTCAACACCGAGATGGGCAGGAACGTGCCGGCGGATTCGGGCATCGGCATCAAGCCGATGAGCGCGACCGCGTCGAAACGGCTGGTGCGGCGCGCCATCCAGTACGCGATCGAGAACGGTCGCCGCAGCGTGACGCTGGTCCACAAGGGCAACATCATGAAGTTCACCGAGGGCGCGTTCCGCGACTGGGGCTACGAGGTGGCGCGCGAGGAGTTCCCCCAGACCACAGTGGCGGAGGCCGACCTGGCCTACCAGGCGCCAACGGACAGGATCGTCCTCAAGGACCGCATTGCCGACTCCATGTTCCAGCAGGTGCTGTTGCGGCCGGAGGATTACGAGGTGCTAGCGACGCCGAACCTGAACGGCGACTACCTCTCGGACGCCTGCGCGGCGCAGGTGGGCGGCCTCGGCATGGCGCCCGGCGCCAACATCGGCGACGGCTACGGCGTCTTCGAGGCCACGCACGGCACGGCCCCCAAGTACGCCGACCTGGACGTGATCAACCCCTCCAGCGTCATTCTTTCCGGCGCCATGATGTTCCAGTACATCGGCTGGAAAGAGGCCGCGAGCCTGATCGAGGCGGGCATCACGGAGACCATCCGCCAGAAGCGCGTGACCTACGATCTGCACCGCCAGATGGAAGGCGCGGTGAAGCTCAAGACCAGCGAATTCGCCAAGGCCATCGCCGGGAATATGGGGTAAGCGGCGCCAGGCTACAGCTTCCGCAGCCAGATGCTGCCCCCGCAGTTGCGGAGACAGAGAGGCATCCGCTCCTTCAGCGCGCCCGCGAACCGGCGGTTCACGAGGTGGTTGAAGTAGATGACTTGGTAGCGGTCGTTGTACTGCAGGAACGCGTGTAAAAGGTACGCTTCGTTCCACGACAACTGCACCTTCCCGATCGAGTCGGGCGGATATTCAAAGGGGTAGAAAACGTCGTGGAAATGGATCACCACCCCAGGCCGCAGCGCCGGCAAGATGCGGAAGAAGCAATCGTTCACGTCGCTGCCCATTTTGGTCACGTGGGACGAATCGACAAAGAAGATATCGTTGGCCTCCAGGCGCGCGAACGTCTCCAGCGGAACCTGCTGAACCGGCGTGGCGACAATGCATTCCCGGTAGCGGTCGTCAGGGTCGAGCAGCGACAGCAGCGTGCTGGGGAAAGGCTCGATGAAAGTGAAGTCCACGGAGCCCTCCAGGAAGCGATCACTCGTATCCATGGCGGCGCAGGAGGAATGCCCGCCGCCGACCTCGACCAGCCGCTTCGGGCGGAGGTCCAGCATCATGCAGAACAGCACCACGGCGTCGCCGTAGGAATACTTGGGGTTCTGATAGTAGTAGCGGACGCCGTCTTGTTTGGTCTCCGGAAACGGCACCTTGCCGTAATGCGCGCCGATGCGGAGAAGAGTCTGGAGCATCGCGCCTTCGTCCAGCGTGAGATCCTCTCCGCCTCCGAGCTCGCTGGTGTCAAACAGGCGGCAGACCCTGCCGGTCTGAGGGTCCGCCGGATCGACGAGCGGCGAATAGAAGTGCCCGGGTGGCACCCATGTGAGGTCATACGAGGGCCGCAACCGCGCCGATGCGCGGTCCAATAGGGAGATCAAGCGGGGCTTCAGCCAGGGTTTCATCCAGGATCTCAGCCGGGATAGTGTTGACATGGCCCGCAGTTCCAGAACCGCCTTGCGCTATTCTCGCACGCAGTGACAGGCTCTCACCCGATCCACACCGTCTTGACGTTGACGAACTCGCGGATGCCGTGGGCGCCGAGCTCGCGGCCGTAGCCCGAGCGCTTCACGCCGCCGAAGGGAAGGCGTGGGTCGGAGGCGACCATGCCGTTGACGAAGACCAGGCCGGCGTCGATCTCGTCGATGAAGCGGGCGCGCTCGGCCTCGTCATTTGTCCAGACGCTCGCTCCCAATCCGAACGGGGTGGCGTTCGCGAGGCGGATGGCGGCATCGATGTCGCGGACGCGGAAGAGGCTCGCCACCGGGCCGAACAGCTCTTCGCAAGCGGCGGGCGCGGTTGCGGAAACGTCCGCCAGCACGGTCGGGGCGTAATAGTTGCCGGGGCGCTCAAGCCGCCGGCCTCCGCCGACCGGCGCACCTGGTCGTCCAGCGCCTCCAGGATCTGGGGCGTGGCGAGCGGCCCGAGCTCCGTGCTTTCGTCCATCGGATCGCCGACTCGCAGCGCCTCCATGGCGGGCACGAAGCCGCGCTCGAACTCGTTGGCAACCGTCTCGGCGATGAGGAACCGCTTGGCGGCGATGCAGGATTGGCCGTTGTTGACCACGCGTGCGCGAACCGCGGTTCGAACCGCTGCCTGGAGGTCCGCGCTGGCCATCACGAGGAACGGGTCGCTGCCGCCCAGCTCCAGCACGGTCTTCTTGATGTGCCTGCCGGCCTGGGCGGCTACCTCGCGGCCCGCGGGCTCGCTGCCGGTGAGAGTGACGGCCTTCACACGGTCGTCGGCGATCAGGCGCGCGACCTCAGCCGAGCCGATCAGCAGTGTCTGAAAGGCGCCCTCCGGGAAGCCGGCCTCGCGGAAAACGTCCGCGATGGCGAGCGCGCACTGCGGCACGTTCGAAGCGTGCTTGAGAAGCCCGGTGTTGCCGGCCATCAGCGCGGGTGCGGCGAAGCGGAATACCTGCCAGAACGGGAAGTTCCACGGCATGACGGCGAGAATGGGACCGAGCGGCTGGTAGCGGACGTAGCTCAGCGACGCGCCGGTCTCCACGCTCTCGTCGGCCAGCAGCCGTTCTGCGCTGGCGGCGTAGGTGCGGCAGGCCGAGGCGCATTTGGCCGCTTCGTCGCGCGCGGATTGGATCGGTTTGCCCATCTCGGCGGTCATGATGCGGCCCAAGCGGTCCTTCCCTCGTTCCAGGATCTCGGCGGCGCCGAGCATCAAACGGGCGCGCTCGGCGAACGGCACGCGGCGCCACTCGTGGAACGCCGCGGCCGCCAGCGCGAGCTTGCGCTCAATCTCCGCCGGCCCATCGGCCTGGAATGTTCGCAGCACCTCACCGCTGGCCGGATTCACGCTTTGGATGGACATCTGTCCCGATTCTACGACGCAGCGGAACCGGCCTCCGGGCGGCGGGCAGGCCACGTTGTGGGGCGGACCCCCTGGTCCGCGCGGCTCCCCCTGGACCCACTTGCTTCCCGATGGATGAAGCTCATCGGTGGTGCGACCAGGCCGACCGGGGGGTCGGCCGCGGACCAGGGGGTCCGCCCCACGACAAAAGCCCCACGCACCCCGCCCTTTGCCTTTGGCCTGCAATATCTGGTAAGTTAACGTTTCGATCCGCCACGTTGCGGCTTGTCGGGGGTCTGGTCCGGGATGGCCGAGAACACCAGCGAGACCAAGGAAGTCGACACCTATCTCGATACGGCATTAGGGAGCGCCGATGAAGCGGAGCACCTGGTGCTTGGCGTGGCCCAGCAGATGGGATTCCACGAGGACGACCTGCACAAGATCGGCATGGCGGTCCGCGAGTCGATCGTGAACGCGGTGGTCCACGGTAACCGCTACAACCGGCGCAAGAGGGTTCACCTGGCCGTGTTGAACGGCCAAGACCACGTCACGATCCTGGTGGGCGACGAAGGCGAAGGGTTTGACCCGGCAAAGCTGCCCGATCCGCTGGCGGAGCCGAACCTGCTCCAGCAGTCCGGACGCGGGATCTTTTTGATTCGGGCATTCATGGACGAGTTTCAGATCCGGCGGTTGAGCCCGTCGGGTACCGAATTCAGGTTGGTGAAGTACATTCAAGGAGGATAGATTTGTGAGCGCTAAACTCAGCCCCCGCCAGGTGGGCGATGTTACTGTAATCGATGTTGCCGGCCGAATCACGCTGGGAGAAGGATCGAGCAATCTTCGCGAGGGCATCCGCGAGATGCTTGCCAAGGGCAATAAGAAGATCCTTCTCAACCTCGGAGAAGTGACTTACATCGACAGTTCCGGGATCGGCGAGCTGGTCTCCGGGTTTACGTCGGTGGCCAACGGCGGCGGCCAGTTGAAGCTCATCAACCTGACCAAGCGCGTGAAAGACCTGTTGCAGATCACCAAGCTGTACACGGTGTTTGAGGTCTTCGACGACGAGGCAGCCGCCATTCGCAGCTTCGCCTGAGCAGTGGGACTGGCCAGCGGCTGGTCGAGGGCAGGCGGAACCGCCTGCCCCGCACCCGTGTGCTAGAATCGGTGTTTCCCTGAGGTTTTCGTGGACAGAATCACCCGTAAGAAACTGAAGCAAGACGAGTTTGCTCAGGACGTCGGCCTTACCGTCGACTTCCTCAACGAGCATCGCCAGGAAGCCATCCGGTACGGCGTCGCCGGCCTGATCGCAATCGTCCTCATCGTAGGTCTGTTTTATTGGTTCCGGCATCGAGGCGCAGAACGGCAGGTGGCGCTCACCGCGGCGCTCCAGGTCTGGCAGACTCCGGTGGGGCCGCCGCAGGAAGGCCAGGATAAGTCGTTCCAGACCGATCAGGACAAGCAGAAGGCGGTACTGAAGGCGTTCGGCGACGTCGCGGCCAAGTATTCCGGCAGCAACGAGGCCGCCGTGGCTAACTACTATCTGGGCTCGGCGGCTGCCAACAGCGGCAAACTGGCGGCGGCCGAGCTGGCGTTCAAGGAAGTCATCGATTCCGGGAACGCCGACTATGCTTCGCTGGCGAAGCTGACGCTGGCAAGCGTGTATCAGGCGGAGCGCAGGCAGGCGGACGGCGAGAAGCTCCTCCAGTCTCTCATCGACAAGCCGACCGATTTCGTCTCGAAGGAGCAGGCGACCATCGCGCTGGCCCGCTATGTCGCGCCGAGCGATCCCGAGCGGGCGCGAAAGCTTCTGGAGCCTCTCAGGACCGCGCGCTCGTCGATCGGCCGCCTGGCGACCTCCGAGCTGAACTCGCTGCCCTCCCGGTAGCGGCGGCACGAACATGGCGGCGGGCGTTACGGCACTGCGCTTTCCGGTGGCCCGCTCGCGAGGCCGCCGCTATCCCGAGCCGGCCCATCCCTATCGCAACGATTTCCAGCGGGACCGCGACCGCATCGTGCACGCCCGCGCCTTCCGCCGGCTGGAAGACAAGACGCAGGTCTTCACCGCCGGCCTCTCCGACCATTTCCGCAACCGCCTGACCCACACCATCGAGGTGGCGCAGATCGCGCGCACCGTGGCCGCGGTCCTGGGGCTCGATCAGGACCTGACGGAAGCCCTGGCGTTGGCGCACGACATCGGGCATCCGCCCTTCGCCCACTCCGGCGAAGAGGAACTGGACCGCCAGATGCGCCGCTACGGCGAGCGGTTCGATCACAACCTCCACGCGCTACGCATCGTCGAGAGCTTCGAGCAGCGCTACGCGCGCTTCCCCGGCCTCAACCTGACCTTCGAGGTGCGGGAAGGCATGGTGAAGCACTCGCGCGATTTCGCGCCGGGCGAGATTCCGCAATTCGACGAGTATCTCACCGGGCTGCGGCCGCCGCTCGAGGCGCAGCTCATCGATCCCGCCGACGAGATCGCGTACAACACCGCCGACCTGGACGACGCCTTTTCCGCGCGCTTCTTCGGCCTGGAGGAGGCGGGCGCCAGCGTGCCCGCGTTCGGGGCGATCCTGGCCGAGATCGAGAACCAGTTCCCGGGAGCGCCCGAGCGCATCCGCTTCAACGAGGCGCTGCGCCGGCTGATCGACCTGCTGGTGACGGGCTTGATCGAGGGCACCCGGAAGGCAGCCGAAGAGGCCGGGCTGGCGGACGTGGATGGCGTGCGCAGCCACCCGGTTCGCGTGGCGCGTCTGGCAGAGCCCGCGGCGGAGACCAACGCCGCCCTGAAGCAGTTCCTGCGCCGGTCGGTCTACTTCTCGCCGCTGCTGGCCCAGGATCGCGACCGCTCGGCGGCCATGATCGCCGAACTGTTCGGCCGCTTCGTCCGGCATCCCGAGCGCCTTCCGGAATCCTACCGCCAGGGGACCGCCGGCGAGCCCATCCACCGCGTGGTCTGCGATTACATCGCGGGCATGACCGACGGGTTCTTCCGGCGGACGTATGAGCAGGAGATGGGATAGGGGGGCGGAACGGGGCCGTCGCACAGCGCGCGCTGGCTTGAGAGACAATGGAGACGTGACGCAAGCGATCACGCGAGATCCGGAGACGATGCACGGCGCCCCCGTTTTCCGAGGAACACGAGTACCCGTTCAGACGCTGTTCGACTATCTGGAGGGCGGTGAGACACTGGAGGACTTTCTGGAAGGACTCCCAACCGTCTCCCGTGCGCCTGCCTTGGAAACCCTGGAAGAAGCCAAGGAACTCCTACTGACGCGCGTCTGATGCGGCTGCTGATCGACGAGTGTATCGACGAACGTCTGCGGCTTCTGTTCCCCGGCCACGACTGCCAGACGGCTCGTTTCGCCAGTCTGGCGGGACTCACGAATGGGCGCCTTCTGGAGGCGGCGGAAGCGGCCGGCTTCGACGTTCTCATAACCGTCGACCGGCACATACCCGTCAACAGAACTTAGAGGGACGGAGCATCTCCGTGGTGATTCTCTACGGACCAACGAACCGGCTGCGCGACCTGGAACCACTGGTGCCGGCGGCGGTGTCCGCGCTCCGTTCGATGGGGCGCGGCGAGGTGGTGAGAATCGGGTAGGGTGCCGCGTCCCGCCAGGGAGCTTCACCCCGCCACTCTCCGGAACCACTCCAGGCTCTTCCGCGCCGCGATCTCCCAGCGGAACTGGCGCGCGCGCACGCGGCCGGCTCCGCCCAGGCGCTCGCGTAGCGCGGGCGACGTGAGCAGACGCTCCAGGCCGTCGCGAATCTCCGCGGTGCTTCGCGGGTCCACCAGCAGCGCCGCGTCGCCGGCGATCTCGGGCAGCGACGAGACGTTCGAGGTCAGCACCGCCGTGCCCGCCGCCATGGCCTGCGCCACTGGGAGGCCGAAGCCCTCGTACAACGATGGGTAGACCAGCACCGTCGCGCCCGCGGTGATCGCCGGCAGGTCCGCCTCGCCGACATAGCCCAGATAGTGCGTGCTGTGCACCTTGGCCACCGTGGCCGGGTCCGCCCACCCGATCGGCCCGGCCACCACCAGCTCGTACTGCTCCCGGGTGGTCGCGCTGAGCTGGTCCCAGGCCTCCAGCAGGCCGGGAATGTTCTTGCGCGGTTCCACCGTTCCCACCGAGAGCGCGTACGGCCGCTCGAGGCCGTACCGCGCCCGCACCGCGTGGACGTCCTCGGCCGTGACCTCGAAAAATGGCTCAGGAACGCCGGGATAGACGACTTCGATGCGCGCGGGGTCGAGGTTCAGAATCCGGATCGCGTCGCGCCGCGTGCTCTCGGAGTCCGCCAGGATACCGTCGGCGCGCTTGGCGATGTTGGCGTCGGCCCGGCGCGTCACGGTCACGTTGGCCTTCGAGTGCAGCTCCGGCATCAGCCAGCAGGTCATGTCGTGGATGGTCGTGGTGAGCTTCGCCCGGCGCGGCGGATTCCGCCAGTGAGTCGAAGTGTGGAAGACGTCCAGGCCCGGGAACGCCCACGGCAGCCGCGAGATGTTCAGACCCTGCAGCACGGCGAGGCCCGCCGCGGTGCGGAAGAATCCGGCCATCGACCGCTCGTGATCGAGCTTGCCGAACCGTCCGGGGACCGGAAACGTGAGGATCGCGTCCCGCTCGCCGGCCTCCCGACGGAGGCTGGCCAGCCAGTAGTAGATGTAGCTCTTCACGCCCGCGCTACGCAGCAGCAGCGGCGTGGCGTCAATTCCGATGCGCATGAGGGAGCCTGGCCGGCGGAAGGGCCTGATTCGTGTAGAGGGTCTTGCCGCCGCTCTCCGCGACGGCGTGCAGGTTGGAGCGGCCGACCAGTTTCTCCAGGCGCGTTGTCTGAGGGTTCTCGGCCGCCAGGTAGTAGCGCTCCGGCCGGGCCCACACTTGCGGAAAGTCTGCGTCCGTAAGGAAAACGGCGGGCGCGCCGGGGGCGTAGGATCCGTACTCCAGGTTGTTCACCCGCCCGTTGAGCAGCAGCGCGTCTCGGTTGGTGTAAAACACGATCGAAGAGAACGTGTAATACGAGTCGTCGAGAATCAATTTCCCCTGGGGCGCGTGGAGGAGCGCCTCGGCCAGCGGCCGCGAGGAGAGGTATGGATCGAAAACCACCAGCGCCAGCCGCGCCGCCTGGAAGAAGACCACCATCATCAGCGCCAGCGCCAGATAGGCCCGCTCTCCGCGCAGCCGCCAGGCGCCGGCCGCGCCAGCCAGGAACGCCACCGCCGCCAGCGCCAGCGGCGTGCGCAGGTAGGCGAAGGCCGACAGCGTGAGGTCGGCCATGTGCCCGAGCGAGAGCGTGTAGAGGTCCGGGTTCGCGGTCAGCGCCTGCGAGATGTCTCCCGGCGCCGGGAGATTGCGGACCGCGATCAGGATGGCGGCCGCCACCACGCCCGCCACGCCCGCGATGGCGCCCACGATCCGCGTTCCCGTCCGCAGCCGCTCCGGATACTCCGCCATCGCGCAGCCGATCAGGAGCGCGACGGCAGGGTAGATCGGCATCGAGTAGTATTCCTGGGTCGTCGAGAAGGTGAAGAACACCATGACCACGCCGATCCAGAGGAGGGCCATGAGGCGCGTCCGCCCCGCCCGGTCCACCGGCTTGTAGCCCAGGCGCGCCAGCGTGGGCAGGTACGCGCTCCAGGGGAAAAACCAAATCAAGTGGAACGCCCAGAAATAAAGCCGGGGAACGGTGTTGTAGTCCCTCGGGTAACGGGCGTTCAGAAAGCGCAGCAAGTGTTCGTTGATGAAATAGAACCAGAAGAAGCCGCGCCAGATTCCCGGCCCGCTATGCAGCGTGAAATTGAAATAAGGAGGATTGCGCAGCGTGGCCAGCACGTGCCAGGGCGCCGCGATCGCCAGAAAGATCAGAAAGCTCGTGAGCGGGTAGAGGCGCCGCCACGCGCGCAGGGAGAAGAGTTGCCGCGTCAGCAGCAGGTAGAAGAAGCCCGCCCCGAGTGGGAAAACGATTCCGATCAGGCCCTTGAGCAGCGCGCCCGCCGCCAGGCTCGCCGCCAGCAGGTAGGCCCACAACCTGGGCCGCGCCTCGTTCTCGTCGAGCGCGCGCAGGAAGCTCCAGAGCGCGACGGTGACCGCCAGGGTGAGCAGCACGTCGGGCATCACGGCGCGCGTGAACAGGAACAGTCCGACGCACGTGGCTGTCACCAGGCCGGCGTAAAAGCCCGCCTGGGGGGAAAAGGCCCAGCGCCCGAAGCGCACCACCACCCACGCCAGCAGGATCGCCGCCAGCGCCACCGGCAGCCGCGCCGTCCAGTCGTGGACGCCGAAGATCAGGTAGCAGACGGCCGTCAGCCAGCTCTTCAGCGGCGCTTTTTCGAGGTACGCCACGCCATCCAGGCGCAACGTGACCCAGTCGCCCGACTGGACCATGTTCCGCGCCATCTGCGCCTGCACGGCATCCACGTCGTCCATCAGCGAGGGAGGGCTGAGAATGCCGGTGAGGAAAATCGCGGAGGCAATCAGCAGGACAATCAGTTCGTAGCGCCGCATGCTCGAAACCAGAGGTTAACACGCACCGGCGCGAACCTGCCCGGCGCGCCCCTGGGCCTTATCACTTCACGCGGCGGTACACTTTCTTCCGGTCTCCCACCTTCACCACGAGGACGAGGAGCACTTCGTTCCGAATCTGATAGATGGCGCGGTAGTTCTTCCCCGGCCCCACGTAGATGCGGCAGAGCTTCTCCTTCGTCTCCAGCTTCTCCACCCCAGGAGGACGCGGATGGTCTTCCAGGCGGAGAATGTCCGGTTCACTTGCTTTCGGACATGAGGATCGAGCTTGCGGAGGTCCCTCTCGGCGGCGGGAGTGACCTCAATGCGGTAGGCCAGAACTCAGTCCCCCAAGTCCCGCATGAGGTCTCGGAGAGGAACGGTCCCCTTCTCTTCCGCCTCTTTCAGGGCGGCGCGGGCGTCTTCGAGGTCCAGGCGGTCCATTTCCTCCCGGGCCAGGCGCTCCAGGAGGCGAAGGTCGTCTATGGGAATGACGGCGGCCAGGTCCTTCCCCCGGCGGGAAACAATGGTCCGCTCTTTCCCGTAGGCGGCGCGGTTTACGACGTCGGGAAACTCCTCCCGCGCTTTCGAGACATTGAGGCGTGTCATGGCAATGTACCGTTCGTACAATTTGTACGAGTACACTACCAGTATCGGGCAGGAACAGCGGACTTTGCAAGGGGCTGACTCGCCGCCGGCGGCTCGCGCGAGCAGCCTGGAGTGTCCCCGGACTTCCCCTCAGGGCGCGGCGCGCCGCCGTGACAGGCCGGAGGCCTGTCCCACCGGATTTGCGCCCCTCGCCCGCAACTTGTTAAGATGGAGCTTCCTACCGTTACCTTAGGAGACTTCCGTCAATGGCGAGAGTATGCGATGTCTGTGGAAAAGGGCCCCGGTTCGGCCACCGCGTCAGCCACGCGCACAATGTGACCCAGCGGCGCTGGGACGTGAACCTGCAGACCGTGCGCGCCATCGTCAACGGCGCGGCCAAGCGCATTCGCGCCTGCACTTCCTGCCTGCGTAGCGGCAAGGTCCAAAAAGCCGCCTGATCGGGCCGCTCGTGGCTCGTTGCCCGTCGATCCAGGCGGGCTTTCCAGCTTCGCTTTCAGGATCGGTCCCCGTGCGCGAGCGGGAGCGCGGCGGTCCAGGGCGACGCTCGCCGACTCCGTTTACAATAGTCGGGATGCCACGCGCCTGGCGCTACGTCCTCTCCGCGCTCGCCGGAGCGCTCGCGGGCCTGGGCACGTTCACCTTCGTTTACGCCAAGGGCTATTCGTATTTCAGCAACCGGCCGGAGGCCTGCGCCAACTGCCACATTATGCGCGACCAGCTCGACTCGTGGCAGCGCGGCCCGCACCACGCCGCCGCGGTCTGTAACGACTGCCACACGCCCCACGCCCTGGCTCCCAAGTACTTCGTCAAGGCCCGCAACGGCTGGAACCATTCGCTCCATTTCACCCTGCAGGATTACCCCGATCCCATCCGCATCCACGAGTTCAACTCGGAAGTCCTCGAAGCCAACTGCCTGCGCTGCCACCAGGAGATGGCGAGCGAAATGGCCGGCCTCCATTGCGTAGCCTGCCATGCCGGAGCGGGCCACGGCCCCAGGAGAGAACGATGAAACCTTCGCGCTGGACTTATGTGCTATTGAGCGGCGCCGTCGCGGCCGCCACCTTCCTGGTGACCATGCTGCTCGTGAACATCCGCGAGCGGAAGCAGGAGGCGCGCGAGACGCACGTCCAGGTGGTCGCGCTGACGGAGAGCACGCTCGATCCCGCCGTCTGGGGCCGCGACTTCCCGCGGGAGTTCGATAGCTTCCAGCGCAACACCGAGATGCACGCCACCAAGTACGGCGGCAGCGTCCCGTTCTCCCACTTGGACCGCGACCCGCGCCTCAAGCGCATCTTCGCCGGCTACGCTTTCGAGCTCGAATACAACAAGGCCCGCGGCCACGCCTGGTCGCTCATCGACCAGGACAAGAGCCGGCGCACGCGGGAGCGGCCGCAGCCCGGTAGCTGTTTGCAGTGCCACAGCTCGATTCTGCCGGCCTACCGCCAGGCGGGCGCGGGCGACGTGATGAAGGGCTTCGAGATCGTCTCCGCCATGCCGTTTCAAGAAGCGCGCAAGCTGGTGGATCATCCCATCGGCTGCCTGGAATGCCACGACCCGGTGACCATGCAACTGCGCGTGACGCGTCCCGCCTTCCTGCGCGGCATCCAGGCGCTGAAGAAGAGCCAGGGCGTCGAGAATTACGACCCCAACACGATGGCCACCCGCCAGGAGATGCGCACTTACGTCTGCGCGCAGTGCCACGTGGAGTATTACTTCTCGGGCGAGCACAAGATCGTGACTTACCCCTGGGCGAACGGCCTGAAGGTGGAACAGATCGAGGCCTATTACGACCAGATCGGTTTCACGGACTGGAAGCACGGGGAAACCGGCGCCGCGGTGCTCAAAGCGCAGCATCCCGAGTTCGAAACTTACAGCCAGGGAGTGCACGCGCGCGCCGGCGTGGCCTGCGCCGATTGCCACATGCCGTTCCTCCGCCAGGGCGCGATGAAGGTGAGCGACCACCACGTGCGCAGCCCGCTCGAAGACCTCGACCGGGCCTGCCTGACGTGCCACCCGCTCCCGGCCGAGGAGATGAAGGCCCGCATCGAGAACATACAGGACCGCCACGCGGCGTTGCTCTCGCGCGCCGAAGACGCGCTCATCGCGCTCTTCGACCAGGTGAAGGCGGCGCGGGCGGCCGGGGCATCGGACCAGGCGCTCGAGGCGGCGCTAAAGCTACAGCGCCGGGCGCAATGGCGCGTGGATTTCGTCAACGCCGAGAACTCGATGGGGTTCCACGCTCCCCAGGAATCGGCGCGCATCCTTGCCGAGGCAATCGACTACGCCCGCCAGGGGCAGATCGCGGCGGCGGGGACCCGCTGAATCCTGCCGCGGCCGTCGCGGTGCGGGCTAGAATCAGATCCATGAAGACCGTTCTGATCGCGCTCACCTTGGCAACCTGCTCCTGGGCGGCGCAGCCCGCCCGCGTCCTGCGGACGGCCGAGTACAGGGCTCTGCAACGGAAGCTGTGCCGCGGCTGGAACACCTGGAGCACGAACAGCGTCATGGCCCATGTGCATCTGCCGGAGGGCTTCGCCATCACGCTGGGGCTGAAGTCGCTCGCCCGGCGGCTCTACAGCGACACCTTCTTTCAGGCCAACGAGACCGCGCACCGGCCCGAGAAAGTGCGCCTGGGACCGCATTCGAACGACGGGTCTTTCACCGAACTCACGGTGGAATGGATGGCGGACACCGACCGCGCCGACTCGAACAACGTCATCCTGGTCCAGAGCGCCACCGAGGGCGATGAGCAGTACATCCTGGCCACGGTTCAGAAGCGCGATCCGCTGCGGCCGCTGCACCTGATCGTCGAGACCGGCTTCTACTGGAATCGGCCCGGCGCGGTCCGGCGCGAAGGAAACGCGATCCGCGCCGAGGCCGCGAAGAGGGCCTTCGAGGTGCGCACGACCGCGCCGGATGCGGGCGACCCGTTCGCCACCACGAATGCGCCGTACCTCTCGGCGGTGCTGGATGGACAGGTGGCCGTGTACACGGGGCCGGAGAAGAAGCTGGAAGAAATCAAGGCGATCATTGAATCCCACCGCGCCCGGCACATGGCGTGGCTGGCGTCGCACGGCGAGCGTTCCGACGCGTTCACGGCCATGCAGACGGTGTTGGCCTGGAACCTGATCTACGATCCGGAGGGCGACCGCGCCATCACCCCGGTCAGCCGCTTGTGGGCTGCGAACTGGGGCGGCTCGGTGCTGTTCGAGTGGGACAACTACTTCGCGTCGTTCATGTACAGCCTGTACGACAAGGACCTGGCCTACGCCAACGCGGTCGAGAACACCAAGGGGATTACCGCGCGGGGGTTCGTTCCCAACTTCCAGTCCGCTTACCGGATTGAGAGCGAGGACCGCTCGGAGCCGCCGGTGGGCAGCTTGATGGCGATGGAGATCTACCGGCGGCACAAGGAGCGCTGGTTCCTGGAAGAGATTTACCCTGAGCTGCTGGCCTGGAACCGCTGGTGGCCGGCGGCGCGGGCGAACGGCGATCTGCTGAGCTTCGGCTCCGATCCCGTGCCGCAGATCTTCGACGGGGTGACGGACAACTGGCAGGGGGCGCTCTACGAATCCGGTCTGGACAATTCGCCCATGTACGACGGCGTTCCCTACAACAAGCGGACGCACCGGCTGGAGCTGGCCGACGTCGGGTTGGTGTCCCTTTACGTGGCGGATTGCGGAGCGCTGGCGGAAATGGCGGAGGTCTTGGAGAAGCCGGAGGACGCGCGGGAGTTGCGCGGGCGCCAGGCGAAATACGCCCGGGCGCTCGAGACGCTGTGGAGCGAGAAGAGCGGCATCTACCTGAACCGGCGCACCGACACCGGTGAGTTTTCGCAGAAGGTCTCGCCGACCAACTTCTACCCGCTGATCGCCGGCACGCCGACCCAGCGGCAGGCGGAGCGCATGGCGACGGAGCACTACTTCAATCCCGCCGAGTTTCACGGCGAATGGGTGGCGCCTTCGATTGCGCGCAATGTCCCCGGCTTCGAGGACCAGGCGTACTGGCGCGGCCGGATCTGGGGGCCGATGAACTTCCTGCTGTATCTCGGCTTCCGGAAGTACAACCTGGCCGCGGCGCGGACGGACCTGGCCGAGCGGTCGTACCGGCTGTTCATGAAGTCGTGGAAGAGCGAAGGCGCGATCTACGAGAATTACAACGCGATCACGGGCCGGGGGAACGACGTCCTCAGCAGCGACGGGTTCCACCACTGGGGCGCGCTGCTGGGGGTGCTTTCGCTGCTGGAGAGCGGAATGTGAAAAGGGCGGCGCGGGACCTGTGGCGCACGCTGAAGAGGGTGACGAAAAGCTCTCGAAGCACAATTCTGGCAACAGATGAACGCCGATAAACACAGATAAGGCATTTACTTTCAATCCGCGCTTATCGGCGTTTATCCGCAGCCAGCAATGTCTTGGTCTTTCTTGGCATTTTTCAGCACCGCGTGAAACGTGCGCCACGCGCCTACTGCCCGTAGGCCGCCAGTTCGGCGCAACTCGAAAAGGAACGGGCCGGTTTACCTACGATGCGGATGGCCACGGCGCGGACGGGTTGGTTGAGACGTAGCTCGAACGGCTCGCCATCGCGGATGGCGGGCACCCTGGCGGAGGTGAAGTCCGGGTAGCTGTCGAGCGTGCCCACGGCTTCCCAGGGGCCGTTCTTAGTCTTCTTGATCTGGATCCTGGGTTTGCCGGACGAGGTGTCGAACCAGCCGCCGTTCTCGAAGATCTTGCCATGCCGGTAGACGATGCGGGCGATATCGGCGGGCCGATCCATCTCGACGGCATACCAGTCCTCTTTGGCCGGCTTGCCCTCGAAGCTGGTGCGGTAGGTATCGGGCCGCTCGTCGCAGATGGAGCCGGCCACGCTGCCCGTCTTCGACCAAGACTCGGTTCCAAAAGCGGTGAGCGCCACCGGTCCGATCGGCACCCGACCCGGCTTCAGCAGCCACACCCGGTAGTTCTGTGCGTCGGCGAAAGGCACCAGGAGCAGCGGTTGGGGCTTGCCGGAGAAGGCGCCGTCGATCGAGTATGCCTGGTTGCCGGCCCAGGTCTTAGGAAGGCCGGCCGCGGCATCCTGAAGTTGGATCTGAGAGGCCTCCAGCGTCTTGAAGGAGGCTCGCTGGAGGTAGGGGAGCTGCGGATTGAGGGCTGCCTCGAGCGCGAGAACCTGCGGCCCGCGCGCCAGAGCGACGTAATCCGGGTAGCTGGCGCCGCCGGGGATCACTCGCACCGGCAGGTCCATTTGAATCTGGATCGCGTCGCCCGAATGCCAGAGGCGGTCGAGCTTGAGGAACTGGCCGGGCTCGCCCGGAGTCTCGGCGTCCTTCACCTTGGCCGTGAAGTGCGTGCACCAGTCCGGAACGCGAAGGAAGACCGGGAAACGCGCGGGGCGGGACGGGTGCAGGGTAAGGGCGATCTGGCCGTCACGCGGAAAGCGGGTTGCCGAGGCGAGGGTGACCTGGAAGTCCGGCCGCAGGGGGATGGTGACGTCGCCGGGCGCATAGAGCAGCACGGCCACGCCATCCTCGTGCGCGCCCCAAGCCATCTCGGGAATCATGGCGATGGCGCGCGGCTCGCTGGCGACGGCGCAGTTGAGGTTGGCGCTGGGCCGCTTGCGCCCTACCAGCGGGGTGAAGCGGCAGATGCTGCCGTTGTGCGGATCTTGCGAGCCCAAGAGCTGGTTGTAGACGGTGCGCTCGATCTCGCCGGCGTAGCGGAGCTCGCCGGTGAGGCGCAGAAGCTGCCAATTGAGGTCGAGCCAGGCCACGGTCGCGCAGCCTTCGCCGACGCTGGCCGCTTCCTCGCCGGGTAGGTCCTGGTCGTCCCGGAAATACTCGCCGGAGCTGACGGTTCCGGTGATGTAGAGGCGCTTGGAAACGATGTCCTTCCAGGCGGCCGTGGCGGCCTTCAGGTAGGGCTCATCGCCCGAGAGCCGGTAGAGCTCGAGCAGGCCGGAGAGGTTGTCGAGGATCTCGTCCGCACGAGCGTCGGCGACGTGGTAGACGCTGCCGGTGGTCTCGATCGACTTGAGGAGCTTGGGCCCCTGGGGCTCGGCATAGGCGCGGACGATGTAGCGCGCGAGGTCGAGGTAGTGCTGGGCGCCGGTGTAGCGGTAGAGGACGCAGATGGGTCCGAGCACATTGGTGGCGGAGAGGCCCATGTGGTCGCCGGCGGCGACGATATCGTGCTGGCCGGGGCCTTCGCCGTAAGTCTGGGCCAGCATGTCGCCAATCTTGCGCGCGGCTTCGAGCGCCTTGGCGTCGGCTGTGACCTGGTAATAGGCGAGCAGGCCGGCGAGCGTCCAGCGGAGATCCCCGATGCGCCAACCTTGCTGGATCTCGGAGGCCGCCAAGAAGGAGGCGACGCGGTCCATCATGCCCCTCAGGCGCGGGTCGCCGGTGTAGGCCCAGGTGCGGGCGGCGGCCTCCAGGAACTTGCCGGCGTTCTCGCCGCCGGCGGCTGGCGCGCCCGGCCGGGTGGGATAGGCGGAGAGCAGGAGGGTCTCGCTGACGTGGAGCAGGCGGCCCTCGAGGTTCACGCGCAAGCGCTGGCCGAGGAGGCCCTCGATCTTCTGCCGGTCCAGGGGGGCGGGCTCGAAGCGGTCTTTGATTTTGTCGGGAACGGCAGGTTTGGGAGCGTCGGCCAGACGGGGCCCGGGCGCCGCGAGGGCCGCTGCAGCGAGCAGGCACCCCAGCACCGCTACTCTTCGCACCAAGAACAAGCTTACCCCAGGTGGAGGGCTCGGAAAGCGGGGAAGATGCGGATTGGAGGGGTGATCCGGAGCGGGGAGCGGGCCGGCGGGTGTATAGTCGCAGGAATGACGCGCCTGGTTCTGTGGGGATTGATGATCGCGCTCCTGCCTCCGTTTGCCGAGCTGGCCAGGAACTACCCGAACGGCTCGGATGAACGGATCAAGGAACTGATTGGGGGCCGCGTCAACGCCGCGTGGATCGATCACACCTGCGCCATCCGGCTGAGCAGGGCTTTGAATTACTCTGGCGTTCCGGTGCCCGCGGACTTCGCCGGGATGAAGACGATCTCAGGCGGCGACGGGAAGCACTACGCCTACCAGGTTCGCGGCATGCGGCCCTGGCTGGAGGCGACGTTCGGGCCGCCGCAGATCCGCGCGGTGCGTCCGGTGGACCGCCGCCGGTTTCTGGGGAAGAAGGGCGTGATCGCGTTCGTCATTCCTTTCGTGAACGCGAGCGGCCACGTGGACCTGTGGGACGGCTCTCACTACACGTACGAGGAACTCGATCCGCAGGACTACTTCAAGCTGGCGAGCGAAGTGGTGCTGTGGGAGACGCGGCCTTAGCGCGTTCGGCGCGGATGTGAGCGTATTCGGCTTCGATGGCCTCGAATTCCTCGGCTGGCGTGAGAGGGCGCGGGGGAGCGGTGGATTCGCCAGGCTGCCAGCCGGGCTTGGGAAAGTCCGGGTCTTCGAGGACCGCCAAGGCCGCGCGCAGGCGGACCGAGGGCGGGGTATCGGGATTCGAGAGCAGGCCGCGGAGGGTCTGGAACGCGGAGGCGGAGAGATCGCGAAGCTCGTCGGCGAGGGCGGCCGAGAAATCGCGGCGGGCCCGCTCGACGGCGGTGCGGAACTCGCCCGAGGATCGCTTCCAGAGGTGGACGGTGGTGCGATGGACGCCGGCCTTGCGCGCGGCGGCGGTGACGGAGCTGCCCTCGGCGAGCGCGGCGACGACCTGGATCTGAACCGGCGTCAGGTTCGGATTCTCAATGGGCGTAGAATCCGATGAGTTTTGATGAGCGGGCGTTGACACTGGCGTGCGGGCCTCCTGATTGAGGGTAAGGCGGGGTGTCAAGGGTTTTGGCGGCTTGTCGGAGGCGTGGGCGAGCGGGTTCAAGGGGTTAGGGGTGGGGATTGGGTTGTGAATGGGAAAAGGGGCCGCGCGGCGCGGAGCTTGAGCCCCGCGCCGCAGATGAACACAGGGCGCTACTTACCGGTGCCCAATTTGCCGAGAGCGCCGAGAAGCGACCCGGTGTCGAAGCGGGCGCCCAGGAAGAACCTCAGGTCGTCCGGAGCGTCGAAGTAGCCGGGCCTTGACCAATGGCCGACGCTGACGTTGGCACTCATCCCCAGAAGAAGAGGCGTGTACGGAATCGCCAACACGCCCTGGGCGCTGACCCGGCACGGCCGGATGTTAAGGGTGCAGTCTGGACCTTGCTGCTGCCCGACTTGGACCGAGCAAATGCCGTTGGGGCCGTTCTTGAAGTAGCCGACGGACTCGAAATTGGCCCAGCGGCCAAACATCAAGTCGATGTAGCTGAGTTGATCGGGGCTCCTATTCTCGCGCGGCGACCCGTCCCAGTGCGGGTGCTCACGGTAGTTCCCGAACCGAAGTCCCGCGGCATAGAACTTGTAAAAACTGCTGGGATTGACGGAGGTCTGCGTCGCGCCGTTGGCGCTTGCGGAACCGGCCTCGTTCCAAGTGTAAAGGCCGGCCTCAAAGATCGGCGCCAAGTATCCGGAATAGGAGTGTCCCCGGAAATTCCAGTTGCCCAGAGTGATTGGGAAATACATCCCGGTTTCGAGCTCCGCCGCCTGGTGGTTCGAGAGGGAGGAGGAAACGGGATTTGGCGTCGGCGTTGGAGTGGCAGAGGGCGTAGTCGTAGACGAGCTGGTCTGGGCCGGCGTCGTCGCCGAGCCGGTCTGGGCGGTGGCGATCGAGGTCAAGCGGAGGTCGAAGAACGAGTTCCCGTGAAACCGGTTCTTGAGCGTGTTGAACCAGTTCGAGTCGACTGCCATGCCGAGAAAGGCGCTCGCGTTGCTCGAGCTGAAGCTGTTGGAGTTTGCGGCGAGGACGACACCGGCCGTGAAGTAGGTGCGGATGAGCCCCCAGTCTATCTGCGCGGGAGTGACGCTTGCAGTGACCGATTTGTCGGATGTGACCCCGCCCGCCTGTCCCGTGACCCGGATGGTCTCATCGGCGCCGACCGGACGGGTGAGGTTGGCGGAAAACTGGCCGGTGGTAGTGCCGGAGGCAGTGTCCACAGGCTGGGTCGTCTGCTCGACCACATCTCTCCCCTGCAAGACCTGAACCTTCACGTGGTCGAAGCCAGCCGCCTCGCCCTTGACGACCTGCGTGCTCTCGGGCACCTGCTGGATCGTAATCGCAGAAGGCGCCGGGATGACCTCGGCCACCACGCCCTGATCGGCAGCACCGTTGCTGCCCTCCCCGGTCACGCGGACCAATTGATAGGCCAAGAGGGGGGTCTTAAACGTCGCGGTGAACTTGCCTGTGTTTGGGTCGGGTGTGAACTCCGCCGCCGGAACCGTAACGTCGCCCGCGGCAGACAGCACCTCCACTTTCGCGCTCTTGAAGCCGAGGGCGGTCGGTGTGACGCTCGAAGATCCCACCTGCGGCTGCGAGACGGTTGGCGGGTTGGGTGTCTTCGCCGGGGCTGGCGGCGGACCTGGAGCCGGCGTTGGCGTCGGAGTCGGTGTCGGGGTTGGTGCGGGAGTGGGAGTCGGCGTTGGCGTCGGAGTCGGTGTTGGTATGGGAGTTGGATTCGGTGTTGGCGTCGGAGTCGGTATCGGCGGTGGTGCGGGATCTGCAGCCGGCGTTGGAGTCGGTGTCGGTGTTGGCGTCGATGGCGCGGCTGCTTCCACCTTGACCGGTGGGAAGGTGTGGCGGTTCGGCGCAACGCCAGTTACGAACTGGAGCGTGTCTCCGGGGGCAAGGGAGGGGGGATTTCCCTTGGCGTCAGCGAATACGACACGGCCTGCTGTCTTAGTGTCAGAGGCCCCCCCCAGTGGGCCTTGGCAGGGCCGTTCCCCGAGACGATATACAGTTCCAGCGTCGCAGGCGGCCCGGGGAAGGCCGCGGACACCTCGCCGGCAGCGACCACGATCCCGCTCGCGAAATCGGTGTCTGGCGGCAGGACCAACTTCGCCTCTGCGACCTCGGTTGGATCGTCTCCGGGGAGCTCGAGCCCTACCCGGTCGCCAGGATGGAGCGAGATGGCGAGGAGGGTGTAGGCGAGCTTCTTCCCGTCCGAGTCGTCGACCCTCACCAGGAATTTCGGAGCAGGGCAGTCCTTGTTGTCCTTCCCGGCTGGTATAACGCTCACCACGACCTTACTGGCGTCCTGAACGCAGTCGCGATAGTCATCGTAGCCGTCACAGACCAGTGTGGCCGTGAACCGATTTCCGGGAACAGGCGGGTCCAACTGGAGCGCGAATTGTTGACGACCACTCCGGGCCTTCGGATACGACGGGGAGCACAGAGCGACCAACGCGAGAATGCCGCTGAGCAGCATCTTTCCCATAAGCACACCCCTCCATTGGGGCTACGTTGGCGTAGCCCGGCTGTGGACAGACCTAGTCCGCAACGGCGAAGCGCCGCTGTTTTGGGCCTAAAGCCAGCCCTGAGGCCGGTTATTATGAAGCAGGAATACTCAAAGCGTACATTTACGGTCGCAAATTGTCAATACCTTTATCACTGATGTGCCGCTAACGCATCCACTACCGAGCGTTTAGAACATGGTATTCCGATGCATTCCATCGGATTGGGTGTGGCTATCGTTATAACCGCGGAGAATGCGGGACCGAGGTCCGCCTATGGCCTGCCCGCTACCTCCGGCATCTCGAGCAGGCCGGTGCGGCCGGTAGCGGCGCGCGCCTGGCGGGCCAGGGGCTGGAGCAGGCGGAGGGCGCGGATCACGGCCTGCTTATGCTTCCACGTGGACTTCGAACACACAGCGCTTGCCGCCGCGCAGAACGGATTCCTTCAGCTCGACACTCACCTTCTTCTGGAGCACGGTTTCCCAGGTGTGTTGCTGCCAGCCGAGCGAGCAGTTGCAGACCACCGGCGGAGTGTTCTGACGACGGCTGTTCAGCGGGCAGAAGCAGTCGGTGCGTTCCGGGGAGGTCACGGTGATGACGCCCTTAGCGCGATCCCAGGTCACCTCGTCGCCCGATTGGGTCTGCCTCAACAATTTACAGAAACCGTCGAAGTCGCCGCGATGCTGCGCGACGAGGTCCCACGAACTGGAGCAGTAGGCGCCCAGATCGTGCAGGATCTCGTTCAGGCTCTTCTCGTCCATTCGCCCGGACAGAATCCGCAGCAGGCCGGCGTAGCGCTCCTTGACGAATCGCAGGCGCCAGTCTTCCTGGTTGGGAGTCTCGGCGGCGGCCAGGCTGCCTGAGCAAGCGCATAGGCCGGCGGCAGCGCACGTCCTGAAGAACTCTTTTCGATCCATCGATCACCCCTCTGACGACTGTATCATTGAACTCTACGGCCCGAGGCATCGTATTGGCTCGGAGGAGGTCAAAGTGATCGATCGCAGAACCTTTCTCGCAGGGGGCGCTTGTTCCGCCACGGCTCTCGCGGCCCAGGCTCCCGGCCAGCCCGGCGCAGCGGCCGCGGCCACGACCGCATCGCCGTTCGCCGATCCGGACTTCGGCTTTACCGCGCAGGTCGCTTTGGGCAGTTCCTACTATCGCCAATGCGACCCCGGCAAACTGCTGGCGGTTCTCGCCCAGATAAAGCCGGGGGATTTCGAGTCCGCGTGGAAGGCATTTCACGACGCGGGCGCGGAAGCGCAGGCACTGGCCGAGCAGGCTCTGAGCAAGCGGCACGTGGTGAGCGCACGGGAGGCGTATCTCTGGGCGGCCGGCCATTTCAAAGCGGCGTTGCGCGTGCTGGACGGAACGAAAGATCCGGGACGGATGCTGCCCTGCTGGAAGGAGTATGCCGCCTGCTGGTCCGCCGCCGCAGGATTGTTCGACCCGCCGGCGGAGCGGCTCGAGATTCCGTACGGGGACGCCAAGCTGACGGGCTGGTTCTTGCGCGCCGATGGATCGCGCCGCCGGAGACCGCTCATCATCCTGAATAACGGCGCCGATGGGCTCGAGAGCAGCATGCACGCACTGGGCGGCGCGGGCGCGCTGGCGCGCGGATACAATTGCCTCATCTTCAACGGCCCGGGGCAAGGCGACTCGCTGTGGGAGCGAAAGCTGTACTTCCGGCCGGATTGGGAAAAAGCGATCGCGCCCGTGGTGGACACCATGCTGCGCCATCGCGAGATCGATCCCAAGCGCATCGCCCTGGTGGGCGTCAGCCAGGGCGGCCATTGGGCGCCGCGTGCGCTGGCTTTCGAACCCCGCATCGCCGCCGGAGTGGCCGATCCGGGGGTCTGGGACGTCTCGGAACCGTGGCTGGGCCACCTGCCGAAGATGGTTCGCGACATGCTGGACACCGGCAAGAAAGATGCCTTCGACCACTTGATGGCAGGTGCCGCGGCGGCGAATCCCCGAACCGCGGCGATGCTGCGGTTTCGCATGCGCCCTTACGGAATGACGTCCTATTACGATGTGTTCCGCGCGGTGCGGGAGTACAACCTCGCGGAAGTCGCGGGCCGCATCCGCTGCCCGATGCTCATCACGGACCCGGAAGGCGAGCAGTTCTTCCCGGGGCAGGCGCAGAAGCTCTACGATGCGTTGCGCTGCCCGAAGAAACTGGTCCGCTTCACGCGCGAGCAGGGCGCGGATCAGCACTGCGAAGTGGCCGCGCCAGGCCTGCGGGACTACACCATTTACAACTGGCTGGCGGAGACGCTGGGGTAGCCAGAGACCGAAGCGCTTGCGGCGGTCACCAAGCGTCGCCAGGAGTGGCGACGCGGCACGCAGGAGTGCGTGCGCCACTGCTTACCGTAGCGACTATGGCCTGCCCGCTACCTCCGGCATTTCGAGCACGCCGGTGTGGCCGGTGGCGGCGCGCGCCTCGCGGGCCAGGGGCTGGAGCAGGCGTAGGGCGCGGATCGCGGCCGACGCTTCGGCGCCTTGGTCGCTAGATTCCGGGGTCTCGCCCGAGAGGGCGTCCGCGAGGGTCTGGAGCGCCGTCTTCTTCCTCGGGAAGAGCTGCAGGCTCACGTCTTCTCCGGCGGGAATCTTCGCGGCCTTGCGGGCCAGGGCCAGGGCCTCGGGGAAACCGCCTAGCTCATCGACCAGGCCGAGGGCCTTGGCGTCCTCGCCGCTCCAGATGCGGCCTTTGGCGATCTGGAGGACCCGCTCTTTGGGGAGCCGGCGGCCGTCGGCGACCTTGCCGGTGAAGTCGGCGTAGACGCGGTCGAGCCAGGCCTGGAAGCGTGCCCACTCGGCCGGCGTGTAGTCCTCCGTGCCGGTCCAATAGGTGGCGTTGGCGCCGTCGTGCACTTCATCGAAGGTGATGCCCAACATCTTCCAGAAGCCGGTAGTCAGCATCTTCCCGCCGAGCACGCCGATGGAGCCGGTGATGGTGGCGGGCTGGGCCACGATCTTGTCGGCGGCCATGGCGACGAAGTAGCCGCCCGAGCCGGCGACATCGCCCATGGAGGCAATGACGGGTTTGCCGGCTTTGCGCGCCCGCACGGTCTCTTCCCAGATGGCGTCGGAGGCCACGTAGGAGCCACCGGGGCTGTCGATGCGGAACAGGATAGCCTTGACCTTGGGATCTTTCACCGCATCGCGGAAGGCGGCGGTGACGGTGTCGGAACCCATCGAGGCCGAGCCGAACAGGGGATCGAAGCCGCTCTTGCCGCGGCCGACCGCTCCCACGCCGTAAATCAGCGCGATGGTCTTTCCGCTCTTGTGCGGCCGTCCCGCGCGTTCCAGGTACTTATTGAGGTAGATCAGCTCGGCGCCGGCGCCGGCCATCCCCTTGACCTTGGCGTAGATGTCGTCCCGGTAAGCCAGGCCGTCGATGAGTTTGGCGTCCACGGCTTCCTGGCCCAGCAGCGGGCCGCGGTCCACGACCGCGCGGACTTGCTCGGGCGTGAGCTTGCGGCCCTCGGCGATGCCCTGGGCCAACTGCGAGGACCAGGACCGCAGCAGGGCTTCCATGGCCTCGCGGTGCGGCGGCGTGAACTTCTTCTCGGTGAACTGGTTCATCGCGTTCTTGTACTCGTAGCGATGATCCATGCGGGGAACGATGTTCAACTTGTCGAGCGTTCCGCGGAAGAACTCGCCTTCGAGGATGATGCCGGTGAGGCCAATGTCGCCGGAGGGCTGCATCCAGACCTGGTCGAAGGCGCTGGCCAGGTAATAGGAGCTGCCGCCGGGGCCGAATTCACCGAAGGATTCCGACCAGGCCACGGCGAATTTCTTGTGGGCGCGGAAATTGCGGACCGCTTCGCGGATTTCCTGCGCTTTCGCCAGGCCCATGGTAGAGCCGCCGAAGCGCGCGAACAGTCCCTTGACGCGGTCGTCGGTGGATGCGCGCTCGATGGCGTCCACGATGTCTCGCATGGACGGCTGGCCGGAAAGCATGGCCTTGGCGACGGGCTCATCCGGGATGTCTTCGAGCACGCCCGACTCCAGGTTCACTTCGAGCACGGCGCTAGCGGGCACGCGGCCCTTGACGGAACTGGCGGCGAGTGCGATTACGAGCAGAAGCAGAAAGAACAGGATCGCGATCGTGCCGATGACGGCTAGACAGCCCACGGTGAATTTGCGCATGAATGTCGGCCCTCCCGGGCGCTATCCGATATTATGACGGAAAGGCCGCCCTCCACATGACAGGCAGTGGTTGAGGGGTGCGTTTACTGCCGGACGGTGTCTTCCGGCTTCAGAACGGTGTGGCCTATGGCGAGCCTGCCATGTCGCCCTTGCCCAGCAGGTGGGACGGTGCGCCGCCGGTGCGTCGCCTCGCGAAGATTTCGACCGGCCTTGCTTCAGGGCTCGGAATGGCGGAGACTGTCTCTTTTGCGACTTATAGAGTTAAAGTCCGCTGTGGAGGCATATTCGATGAAGCGGTCCCGCTTGGCATTACCGGTCTGCTTGGCCGCCCTGTGCGTCGTGGCCGGTGTCGGTCCTGACCCGGTCGCACGGGCCCAGGTTCGCGCTGCAACTGTCGGTGCTCCGGCCTCGAATCCTCTTGTGGGTGTCTGGCTCGACCGCGGCAAAGGCGGCATGAGAAGCAACCTGGACGAGGTCAGACTGCTCGACCTCCGCGCGAACGGCGAGTTTCAGTGGACGGTCGAGGACACGCTCGGCAAGCCCAAGGACACGAGCGAAAAGGGTACGTACACGGTCTTCCTCGGCGACGGGAACGGCCTGCCGGGCGCGGTACTGGCGAAGCTCTCGGGAGCGGACGGGGATTATCGGGGTAAGGTCGAATTCCGAAATGGGAACACCTACTGGTTGGCGCTCTTCCGCGGGTCGGAGTCGAGCCAACCGAACTTTGCTAGCTCGTGGAAGAAGTGTCAACCGGATTCCACCTTCCTGACATACGCGCGCTCCGCCGACGGAGGCAAAACATGGCGTCTGTCGGAGGACAAGGCGGCCCTACGTACGACCGTCTGGTACACGGCGCCGTAACTTCTTTTAAGGCATGCGGCCGGCTGCCGGCGAAGCCGGCGCCGTTCGCACCTTGGGCGGACCCGCGTCACGGGCGCCTCAGCGTTCGGCATCTTCTCCGACCTCGTCCAGCCAACCCGGCCGCTGCCGTACTCGACCTTGCGCACGGAAGGCCGATTCCGCCTGCAAGTAGGGATATTGCCGTATGATGGGCGTATGTCTGAGCTGGTGTTTGAAGTCGTCCAGGAGGCGGACGGGGGCTACTGCGCCGAGTGCCTGACCGAGAACATTTTCACCGAGGGAGATACCTGGGACGGACTGCGCAAGAACGTGATTGAGGCGACCGCCGCGTTCTTCTTCGACCGTCCCCGGCCTGAGCGCATCCGCCTTCGCCTGGTCCGCGACGAAGTCTTGTCGGTGGCATGAAGATCCCTCGCGACGTTTCCGGCGCGCACCTCGCCGACGTCTTATGCCGGGGATGGCGGTACGCGCGAGCAAACCAGGTCGGCAGCCACATCGTGCTCGAGACTTCCGAACCGAGCCACCAGCGGATCGCGATTCCGGACCACCGCCCTCTTCGGCTCGGCACGCTGATCTCAATCCTGCGCGCAGTGGCCCGGCACAAGGGTGTGTCCCGCGACTCGATCATCGCGAGCATCTGAGTCGCAGTCGCTCGTCAGCGCTGGCCGTCTTCGCCCACCTCATCCAGCCAGTCCGGGCGCTTGAGCACCTCGCGGGGCTTGCTGCCGTCGGGCGGGCCGATGAGGCCGTCGCGCTGCATCATGTCGAGGATGCGGGCGGCGCGGCCGTAGCCCAGCCGCAGGCGGCGCTGCAGGGTTGACGTCGAAGCTTTTCCCATCTCCAGCACCACGCGCACGGCGTCGCGGTAGAGCGGGTCCTCTTCGCCGGAGAACTCGTCCGGCTGCGCGCCGTCCTGGTCTTCGGCTTCCTCCGGCGGGGCGATGAGGAACGACTGGTCGTAGTCCGGCGTGGCCTGCGCCCTCCAGAACTCCACCACGCGGTTGATCTCGGTCTCGGTGACGAGCGCGGCGTGCATGCGGGTCAGCCGCGAGGAGCCGGGCGGCAGGTGCAGCATGTCGCCCTTCCCCAGCAGGTGCTCGGCGCCCATCACGTCCAGCACGGTGCGCGAGTCCACGCGCGTGGCCACGCGGAAGCTGATACGGGCCGGGAAATTGGCCTTGATGAGACCGGTGATCACGTCCACGCTGGGCCGCTGGGTCGCCAGCACCAGGTGCATGCCGACGGCGCGCGCCATCTGCGCCAGGCGCGTCACGGACTGCTCGACGTTGTGGCCCTCCACCATCATCAGGTCCGCCAGCTCGTCAATGAGGATGAGGATGTATGGCAGCTCCTCAAGCTCCTCGGCGCTTTCGATGCTGTCTTCGAAGAGCGGAATGGGCTCGTTGCGCAACTGGCGCACCTTGCGGTTGAATTGCTCGATATTGCGCACGCCTTGCGAGGCCAGCAGGCGCAGGCGGCGCTCCATCTCGAGCACGGCGTTGCGCAGCGCGTTGGTGGCCTTCTTGGCGTCGGTGATGACGGGCGTCAGCAAGTGCGGGATGCCTTCGTAAAGCCCCAGCTCGAGGCGTTTGGGGTCCACCAGGATCATGCGCACGTCGTCCGGGGTGGCCTTGAAGAGCACGGACATGATGAGCGTATTGAGCATGACGCTCTTGCCGGAGCCGGTCGAGCCGGCGATCAGCAGGTGCGGCATGGCTTCGAGCGGCGACACCTTGATGCGCCCGCTAATGTCCTTGCCCAGCGGAATGGTGAGGCGCGACTGCGAGCTTAGGAACTCGTCCGACTCCAGGATTTGGCGCAGGGCGATCAGCTCGCGCCGCGCGTTGGGCACCTCGATACCCACGGTGGGTTTACCGGGGATGCGCTCGATGAGGATGGACTCGGCCTGCAGGCCCAGACACAGGTCCTCGCTCAGGGCCGTGATGCGGTTGTACTTGATGCCGGCTTCGGGTTTGAACTCGAAGGTGGTCACCACCGGGCCGGGGTTGATCTGCACCACCGAGCCCAAAACGTTGAACTCCTCGAACTTCGACTTGATGCGAGCGGCGATCTGCTTCAGCTCTTCTTCGTCGAACGAGTTGCGGCCGGGAATCTCGTTGAGCAGCTCGGTGGACGGCAACTCGAACTGCTTCTTCGCGGCGGCAGGCCGCTCGGCCGCCTGCGGCCGCTGCCGGACTGGTTCGTCCCGCAGCGGCTGGACGAAAACCGGGTCGCTTCTGAGGCCGGAACTGGGCGGCAGATCCTCGATGGTGCGGATGGGGATCTCGGCATCGGGTTCGAAGGGCGGCTCCTCCGCGTCCGCGACCTCGGGCTCCTCGTCTACCACGCTTCGCGCCGGGGGCGCTGCCGCCTTCTTCTTGGGCCGCGGACGCCACAGCCGGCGGACCGGCGCAAACACCCGCCCTGGAATGCCCAGGACGAAAGCCGCGTGCGAGAGCCGGAACTGTGTCGTCAGATACAACCCCACCAGCAGGCTGGCGCAAGTGACCAGGATGGCGCCGGTCAGATTGAACCCGGCGAGCAGGGCGTCGGCCAGCAGCAGGCCAACCATCCCGCCCGGCGAGACGGCGCCGCCGAACAGCGTCCAATGCGGGCCGAGCGAGAGCGCAGCCGCGCCGCCGAACACCAGCAGCGCCGCTCCCAGTCCCTTGGCGACGGGCGCTTCCACCGGCCGCCGCCGCACCCAGCTCCACGCGATCCAGACGACGATGGCCGGAATCGAGAAGGCCAGCAGGCCGAGGAGCTGGTAGATCACGTCGGCGGTGTATGCGCCGGACTTGCCGATCAGGTTCCTGGCGTGGAGCGCTCCCGCAGCGGTGTTCCAGGAAGGGTCTTCGGGGAAATACGAGACGAGGCTCAGCAGGAGCGCCAGCCCAACGAGCAGGCACAACAAACCTACTGCCTCGGCCAGGCGTGAGTACCGTGCCGCGGAGGTGCCGTTCATCCTACGCGCGTGCAAAAAAAGCCAGAGCGATTACTATTATGCCAAAAACGATCCGGTAGTACACGAAAAAGCGCAGGGTATGTGTTCGGAGGAAGCGCAGGAAGAAGGCGATGACGATCCAGCCCGTTACGGCCGAGACCGCCGCGCCTACGCCGAAGGCCAGCCGCATGTCGGGCGCCAGGCCGCCGCTCTTGTGCAGGTCGTGAAAAGCCTTCAGTGCCGCGCCGGCCAGCGCGGGGGTCGCGAGCAGGAACGAGAACCGAGCCGCCGCGTAGCGGTCGAGCCCACGGAACAGGCCGGTCGAGATCGTGATGCCGCTGCGGGAAACCCCGGGAATGATGGCCAGGGCCTGCGACAGGCCGATCGCGACCGAATCGCCGAGCGATACCTCGCCCAGCGTCTTCCGGAAGGCGCCGGTTCGCTCGGCCAGGTACATGACGATGCCCACAACGATCAGCATGGCGCCGATGACGTACGAGTTCCGCCAGGTGGTTTCCGCCTGCTCTTTGAAGATGTAGCCGAACACTCCTACCGGAATGGTGGCCAGCGCCAGGAGCCAGAGCAGGCCGCGGTTGTGGTGGATCTCGGCGTCGCCGTGGACGTTGATGCCGAAGCCGCCCGCCAGGATTTGCAGCCAGTCGCGGAAGAAGTAGGCGACCAGCGCCGCCAGCGTCCCCACGTGCAGCGCGATGTCGAAGTCCAGGCTGTTCAGCGCGGGGCTGTTCCAGCCGAGCAGGCGCGGGATGAGGGTCAGGTGGGCGGTGCTGCTGATGGGCAGAAACTCCGTCAGGCTCTGCACGATGGCGAGGACGATGACCTGGTAGATGGGCATGGGGCAATGCTCTTATCGTACCAGCCCATCGGGGAAGACCGGCGACGGGAGACGGGCCGCACACGGACCGGCTGTGCGGCGTGCTACGATACTCAGGGAATCCGGAACCGATGCCGATGCTTGACGCTTGGGGGGCAACCGATCCCGGTTTGGTGCGCCAGAATAACGAGGACAATTGGTGCATCGATCCGGAACTTCGTATCGCGATCGTGGCCGATGGCATGGGCGGCGCCTTGTGCGGCGAGGTCGCTTCCGCCATGACCGTCGAGGTCACCATGGACCGCCTGCGCCAGAGTCTTCTCGGCGTGATTCCCGATGAGGCCATCCAGGAAGCCATCACCGAGGCGAACCGTTGCGTGCTGGAGAAGGCGCGTGGCGACGAGGCCTGCTCGGGAATGGGATCGACCGTCGTGCTGGCGTTCTGGGAATTGCCGCGGCTCCTCATTGCCAACGTCGGCGACAGCCGCGCTTACCTATGGCGCGCCGGTGCGCTCACCCAGCTCTCCTACGATCAGACGCTGGTGAACGAAATGCGAATGCGTTTCGGCCTGTCCGCGGAAGAGGTCAACAGCTTTCCCCACAAGAACGTGCTGACCATGGCCGTGGGCACCACGCCCGAGCTGACCATCCGCACGCACGAGGAGCAACTCCAGCCGGGCGACGTGGTGCTGCTGTGCTCGGACGGGCTCACCGGCCCGGTTTCGGACGCCGCCATCGCCGCCACTCTCTCCACCGACACCCCGCTTCCGGACCTGGTCGCCCAGCTCATCAACCAGGCCAAGGCGCACGGCGCTCCGGACAATGTGACCCTGGTGCTCCTGCGCTACGACGACTGGCAGATCGGCTAGATCGGCCGCCATCGGAGTGCCAAATCGATCCGGGCGCCTGTGGTGCATGGTAGGCTCGGCACTATGGAGACAAGACTGTTGGGACGCAGCGGGCTGAGGGTCTCGGCGCTGGGGTTCGGGACCATGACGTTCGGGGGCGAGGGCTTCTTCGCCGGGGTCGGGAATACGCAGGTGGAGGAAGCGCGGAGGCTGATCGAGATCGTGATCGAAGCCGGCGTCAATCTGTTCGACACCGCCGACGTGTATTCGGTGGGCAAGAGCGAGTCGATTCTGGGGCAGGCGCTGGGGGCGCGGCGCAAGGACGTTTTGATCGCGACCAAGGTGTTCGGGCGGATGGGGCAGGGGCCAAACGACGTGGGATTGTCGCGGCCGCACATCCTCGAAGCGTGCGAGGCCAGCCTGCGGCGGCTGGGAACGGACTACATCGACCTCTACCAGGCGCATTGTTTCGACGCGCTGACGCCGCTTGAGGAGACCTTGCGCGCCTTCGACGATCTGGTGCGCGCGGGCAAGGTGCGCTACGTCGGCTGCTCGAACTACTCGGGCTGGCACCTGATGAAGGCCCTGGGCATCTCGGAGCGGCTGGGCAACGAGCGCTTCGCCTCCCAGCAGATCTATTACTCGCTAGCGGGGCGCGAGGCGGAGCGGGAGTTGATCCCGCTGGCGCTCGACCAGGGAGTGGGCGTGGTGGTCTGGAGCCCGCTGGCTTTCGGCTTCCTGAGCGGGAAATACCGGCGCGGCGAGGGCCGTCCGGAAGGCAGCCGACTGGCGCAGATGGACGTGGTGGAGCTGCGGGACGAGCAGAAAGTGTACTCCATCCTGGACGTGATCGAGGAGATTGCGCGGGCGCGCGGGGTTTCGGTCGCGCAAGTGGCGCTCAACTGGGTGATGCGAAGGCCGGCCGTGAGCTCGGTCCTGATCGGCGCCAAGAACGAAAGGCAGTTGCGCGACAATCTGGCGGCCGCCACCTGGGAGTTGTCCCCGGAAGAGATGAAGCGGCTGAACGAGGTGAGCGCGATCCCGTTCTCCTATCCTTATTGGCACCAGCGGCGGTTCGGGGCGGAGAGGAACCCGGCGCAGTGATCGTGAATGCCTCGGAGGCGGATGCGGGCAAGCGGCTGGACGTGTTCCTGCAGGAGCAGCTTCCGGAGTACAGCCGGTCGAGGTTGCAGGACTGGATCAAGGCGGGCCGTGTGCGCGTGAACGGGGCGGGCGAGCGCCCCTCGATCCGGCTGCGGGGCGGGGAGGCTGTGGAAGTGGAGCCGGCCGCGCTACCGCCGCTGAAGGCCTACGCCGAGGACCTGCCGCTCGAAATCCTCTATGAAGACGCGGAGGTGATTGCGGTGGACAAGCCGGCGGGCATGGTGGTGCATGCCGGGGCGGGCCGGCACTCCGGCACGCTGGTGAACGCGCTGTTGCACCATTTCGGCTCGCTGGCGAAGGGCGGGGGAGAGGAGCGGCCCGGCATCGTGCACCGCCTGGACCGCTTCACCAGCGGGGTGCTGCTGGTGGCCCGCACGGATGCCGCGCACCGGAGCCTGGCGGCGCAATTCGCCGGGCGCACGGTTGAAAAGGTCTACCTGGCGCTGGTACACGGCCGGGTCAAGGCCGACCAGGGGCGGATCGAGAAGCCGATCTCGCGCGACCCGGTCCGGCGCATCCGGATGACGGCAAGGCGGGGGGAGGGGCGGGCGGCGATCACCGAATACCGGGTTTTGGAGCGGTTTGCGGGGTTCACGTACCTAGAGGTGCGCATACGGACCGGGCGGACGCACCAGATTCGCGCCCATTTCGCCAGCATCGGCCATCCCGTGGCGGGGGACCGGTTGTACGGGGCGCCGGCGACGACGGCCGGGTTGGCGCCGCTCGAGCGCACTTTTCTGCACGCGCACCGGGTTCGGTTCGCCCATCCGGCCACGGGCGAGCCGGTCACGGTCGTCTCGCCGCTCGCGGCGGGGCTGGCGGCCTGGATGAAGAATCTGGAGCCGGAGGCCGAAAGAGGACGGAACTAGGAGCGGGGTTGGGGCGTCGAACTGTACGTTCCCGGTTTTCCTTATATAATTGATCGGAGAAAAGGTACGCTATGAGGCGCTTGGCTTTGCTGATGGTTGTCGTTGCCGGGCTGACGGCGCAGGGGCCTCCGGAGTTGTCCAAGCCGCCGGCCGATAGCGAAAACGCCCGCATCCAGGTGGAGGTCAACCGCGTCAACGTCCTGTGCACGGTGACCGACAAGAAGGGCCGGTTCATCACCGACTTGACCAAGGGCGACTTTGCGGTACTGGAGAACAAGCAGCCCCAGAGCATCATCGAGTTCTCGGCGGAAAGCGATCTGCCGCTGCGGCTGGCGATTCTGATCGACACCAGCAACAGTGTCCGGGACCGGTTCCGGTTCATCCAGGAAGCGGCCGTGGAGTTCGTGAACAGCGTGATGCGCCCGGGGCAGGATAAGGCCATGGTAGTAAGCTTCGACACTTCGGCCGAGCTGGTGTCCGACATGAGCGACGACCCGAACAAGCTGGCGGGGCTCATCCGCGACCTGCGGCCAGGCGGCGGCACGGCGCTGTTCGACGCGATTTACTTCGCGTCCCGCGAGAAACTGGTGGCCGAGCAGCCTCGCGACAAGTTCCGGCGGGCGATAGTGATTCTGAGCGACGGCGACGACAACCAGAGCCAGATGAGCCGGGACCAGGCGCTGGAGATGGCGCAGAAGGCCGATACCGTGATTTACACGATATCGACCAATATCACGCGGATAGAGACGGACGGGGACAAGGTGCTGAAGTACCTGTCCAGCGAGACGGGCGGGCAGGCGTTCTTCCCCTTCAAGGTGGAGGATCTTTCGCAATCGTTCGAGAACATCGCCAGCGAACTGCGGCACCAGTACAACATCTACTATCGTCCGGAGCGCATGAAGAGGGACGGGAGCTACCAGGCGATCACGTTGTTGGTGAGACTGCGGAAGGACCTGGTGGTGCGGGCGCGCAAGGGGTATTACGCGCCGAAGATGTAGGGGCGGATCGGCTCGCCCGCTGCTATAATCACGTTTTCACCCAGGAGGACCTATGGACGAGAAGGAACGTGCGCGCGCGCTCAGCCTGACGCTGGGCCAGATCGAAAAGCAGTTCGGCAAGGGCTCGATTCTGCGGCTCGGCACCAAGGAAGCCATCGTGCCGGTGTCGGCGATTCCGAGCGGCTCGATCTCGCTCGACGCCGCGCTGGGCGTGGGAGGGTTTCCGCGCGGGCGCATCATCGAGATCTTCGGGCCGGAGTCCTCGGGCAAGACCACGGTGGCGCTGCACGTGGTAGCGAGCGCGCAGAAGATGGGCGGCATGGCGGCCTTCATCGACGTGGAGCACGCGCTCGATCCGATCTATTCCAAGAACCTGGGCGTGGACGTGGACAACCTGCTGGTCTCGCAGCCGGACTACGCCGAGCAGGCGCTCGAGATCGCGAGCGCGCTGATCAGCTCGGGGTCGGTGGACGTGCTGGTGATCGATTCGGTGGCGGCGCTGGTTCCCAAGGCCGAACTGGATGGCGAGATGGGCGAAGCCTCCGTGGGCCTGCAGGCCAGGCTGATGTCCCAGGCGCTGCGGAAGCTCACCGGCATCGTCTCGAAATCCAACACCTGCCTGATTTTCATCAACCAGATCCGGGAGAAGATCGGGGTGATGTTCGGCAATCCGGAGACCACGTCGGGCGGACGGGCACTGAAATTCTACGCCACCATCCGGGCGGACATCCGGCGCATTGCGGCCATCAAAGAGGGCGATACGGCCACCGGGAACCGCACTCGGGTGAAGATCGTGAAGAACAAGGTGGCGGCGCCGTTCCGCGAGGCCGAGTTCGACATCATGTACGGCCAGGGCATCTCTCGCGAGGGCGACCTGATCGACCTGGGCGCGGCGCAGAACGTGGTGGAAAAGAGCGGCTCCTGGTACAGCTACAAGGGCGAGCGGATCGGGCAGGGGCGCGAGAACGCAAAGCAGTTCCTGAAGGACAACCCCGACATCGCGCAGAAGCTGGAAGCCGAGCTGCGCGTGGCGATGGGCCTGGTCCGGCCGGTGGCGCCGGGAGCCAACGGCGCGCCCGCGGTGGAGGCGCCGCCCACGCCCAAGCCCGCGCCGGCCGCGAGGCGGTAGGACAGTCCTCCGGCCTGTCGTTCGGCAGGCGGAACCGCCTGCCCCACGGTTCCGCGTGAGTACTTGCGGTATAAAGGACGCATGGCACAGGCTCGGTTCGCAGCCGCTTTCGCTCTGGCGCTCGGCGTTCTCGCGGCGCAGGATACCCAGGTCGTCACGCTGCCCGCGCCGCCGGGTGGTGCAGCAGCGGCGCAGCCCTCAAGCCACGCCGTTTCCGCGGCCCGGGCGGGCAGTCTGCTGTGGAAGGCCACCTCGGCCACCGCCACGGTGTACCTGGCCGGCTCGCTTCATTTCGGGGCCGAGGACATGTACCCCTTGCCCCAGGAGTTGGAGAACGCCTTCCAGGAGTCCTCGGTCCTGGTGGTTGAAGTCGACACCAGCTCCCTCAATCCGGCCACGGCGATGGGCCTGATATCGGCCTCCGGCACCTATCCGCCTGGAGACACGCTGTGGAATCACGTGAGCGAGCGCACGCGGTCGCTGCTGCCCGCCTTTGCGGCGCAACACGGCTTGCCTGCCGAGATGCTGGCGCGGTTTAAGCCCTGGGCGGTGGACCTGATTCTCTCGTCGCAGATGATGCAGGCGGCGGGGATGCGGCCCGACCTGGGGATCGACCTGCATTTCATGGGCGAAGCCGGCGGGAAGCGGGTCGAGGCCCTGGAAACCGCGGACGAGCAGGTACGAGCCCTGGCGGGCGCGCCGGAGCGTGAGCACGCGCTGGCTCTCGAAGAGACCGTTACGGATCCCGAACATGCCGAGCGGGCCCTCAGAACGATGAAGGCGGCGTGGCTGGCGGGAGACGCGGCGGCCCTCGAGGCGCTGGTCGCCGAGGAGTTCCGGAATGCACCGGAGACGCGCAAGCGGTTGCTCGAAGACCGCAACGTCAGCATGGCCGCGGCCATGGAACACTACCTGAAAGGCCACGAAACCTGCTTTGTGGTGGTGGGGACGGGACACCTGATCGGCAAAGGCGGCGTTGTCAGCCGGCTTATCGCCAAGGGTTTCGCGGTCAAGCGCGTTGCGCCCGCAAACTGACTTTCCCTGAGAAACCGGCCGCGCCCTGGCCACGACCTTCCCGAAGGGAGTTTCCGTGGACGAACGCGAACGCCAGCGTGCCATCGACAATTGTCTGAGCCAGCTCGAAAAGCAGTTCGGGCGGGGCTCGATCCTGCGGTTGGGCTCGCAGAACGTGGTTCCGGTGAGCGTGATCCCCAGCGGGTCGATCTCGCTCGATGCGGCGCTGGGGGTGGGCGGGTTTCCCCGCGGGCGCGTCGTCGAGGTCTTTGGCCCGGAATCCTCGGGCAAGACCACGCTGACCCTGCACGTGATTGCGGAGGCGCAGAAGGCGGGCGGAACGGCGGCGTTCATCGACGCCGAACATGCGCTGGACCCGGTGTATGCGCGCAAGCTGGGGGTGGACACGGACAACCTGCTGATCTCGCAGCCCGACTACGGCGAGCAGGCGCTCGAGATCGCGAGCGCGCTGGTCGCGTCGGCGGCGGTGGATGTGATCGTCATCGATTCGGTGGCGGCGCTGGTGCCCAAGGCGGAACTGGAAGGCGAGATGGGCGACAGCCACGTGGGCCTGCACGCGCGGCTGATGTCGCAGGCGCTGCGCAAACTGGCCGGCTCGGTTTCCCGCACCAATACCTGCCTGATCTTCATCAACCAGATCCGGGAGAAGATCGGCGTGATGTTTGGCAGTCCGGAGACGACCACCGGCGGGCGGGCGCTGAAATTCTACGCCACGGTGCGCGCCGATGTGCGGCGGACGGCGACCATCAAGGACGGCGATACGGTAACGGGAAGCCGGACCCGGGTCAAGGTGGTGAAGAACAAGGTGGCGGCGCCGTTCCGGGAGGCCGAATTCGACCTGATCCACGGCGAGGGGATTTCGCTCGAAGGGGACCTGATCGATTTCGGCGCCGCCCGAGCGGTCGTCGAGAAGAGTGGAAGCTGGTTGAGCTACCGCGGCGAGCGGATCGGGCAGGGGCGCGAGAACGCGCGGCAGTTTCTGAAGGAGCACATGGACGTGCGGGTGCGGATCGAGGCGGAGCTTAGGAGCCTGCTGGCCGCCCCCGCCAAGGCGCCCGTAGCCTGCGTCCCCGCGGAGCAGAAAAAGGCCGCCGCAGTGGCGGTCTGAGAGACCCTGGCCATCAGCTTTCCGCGATTAGCCCTCGGTGGGCGGGTGGGATCGCCGCTCGATCCGAGGCTGCCCGCCTCCAAACCATTTTCGGCCTTTAATGTTTTCAGCGTCTTGCGCTGTGCAAAACGGCGCCCAAGCCCTGTCTGCTAGCGCCCGGCGCCGGTTCGGGGAGCCCCGCGGAGGCCGTCTTACGGGCTCGCGAATGTAGCGCGTGCCTCGAAAGGCCCGAAAAATGGGCCTCCGGAGCACATTTTCTCTTTACTTCGCCCCCGCAATTCCGTATTATCAATTGAACTTGATCGTGTCCGGGTGTCCGGCGCGCGCGACGGCCTGGCATCCGGACATGCGAGGGCCGCGTTCCATGGGTGTAGAGTTCAATTCGGGAGGATCGGAATAGAAGTCTATGGCAGAAGTCAAACGCTTGACGCAAACGCAACTCATCAAGGAGCTGGCTGGTGCGGTCGAAGTTCCCAACAAGACCGCTCACCAGTTCTTGAACAGTTTCGCCGAGATCGCCGTTCATGAGACCAAGAAGAACGGCGTCTTCGTGATTCCCGGCCTCGGCCGCCTCGTTCGCGTAGAACGGAAGGCCCGTATGGGACGGAACCCCGCCACGGGCGAAGCGATCAAGATCCCGGCCAAGAAGGTCGTGAAGTTCCGGGTCGCCAAGGCCGTCCGGGACGCCATCGTCCCGCCCAAGAAAAAGTAGCGACCGCAGCAGTACCGGAGTTCGAACAATGAGCGCTCGCCGCGCTGTGGTGGGCGCTTTCTTTTTTGGCTCAGAGAATGAAGGCCCCCCGCGATCGCCTCGCGGGGTCTTGAACTGGCAGCCGGATTCGCTTCGCCCGAATCGCGGGTGGCGCTCAGGAAGCCGTCACGTCTGCTTCTTGTCTTCGGGCTTCTCGTCGTCGCCCTTTATGGCCGACTTGAAGTTGTGGATGCCCTCGCCGATGCCCTTCGCCAGCTCGGGAATCTTCCTGCCGCCGAACAGGAGGAAGGCGAGCACCAGGATGACGAGAAGATCCCCCGTCTTCATATGGCCTCCTTAGCTTGTGTACCCTCATTGTAGCCGAGTTATGGGCGGGCACCAGCGATCCAGGGAGTGCACGACATGTTTGTGGACGCCAAACGGGAGTCCGGCACCGAAGCGCGGGCGTAAGCAAGAGGGTATCTCCGGCTGGGTGGGAGTCCGCCCCCTTACGGTCGCGGTTCCGTGCTGCGGCGCGCGTCCACATCGATGTCGCGCACACCCTACGCAAGGGGCGGGGCGCCGGGTATGAGAGAATACTAATGAGTTCGCGATCCATCTCCGATCGCCTCAGACTCACAATTCTCATGATCTTGCGTCTGACTTCACTCGCCGCGTTGTATCTATGCGCCGGCTGGGCCCAGTCGGCGAGCGGGCCGATACCGTCCCCGGCGGGCGTCTCCGGCGGGCAGAGCCCGTTCCTGGGGGGCGTTCCGAACGGGCCAGCGACCGGAACGCCGCTGGCGTTGACCCTGGAAGACGCTATCGGCCGCGGCCTGCGGCAGAACCTGGGCTTGTTCCTGGGCGAGCAGGGGACGCGGTCGGCCCAGGCGGCGCGGATGAACGCGCGGAGCGGCCTGCTGCCGACCGTTTTCGCGAGCGTCTCGGACACCGAGGAGCAGATCAACCTGCAGTCGTTCGGCTTCCCGAGCTTTCCCGGCATCGCGCCGGTGATCGGGCCGTTCCACGTGTTCGACGCCCGGCTCTTTGTCTCCCAAGCGATGCTGAACCTAACCTCGCTGCACAAGGCGCGGGCAGGGGCGGAGGGTCTGCGGGCGGCGCAGCTTTCCTACCAGGATGCGCGCGATATGGTGGTGCTGGGCGTGGCCGGGCTGTACCTCCAGGCCACCGCGAGCCAGGCCCGGATCGAGTCGGCGCGGGCCCAGTTCAAGACGGCGCAGGCCTTGTACCAGAGGGCGGTCGATATGAAGCAGGCGGGGGTGGTGCCGGGCATCGACGTGCTGCGCGCGCAAGTGGAGATGCAGGCGCTCCAGCAACGCGTCATCTATTACGAAAACGAGTTCGAAAAGGAGAAGCTGGGGCTGGCCCGCGCCATCGGCCTCCCGGTGGGCCAGCCGTTCACGCTGGCCGACCAGGTCGGATACACGCCGCCGCCCGCGCTGGCGGTGGAACAGGCGCTGCAGCAGGCCCTCGAGAACCGCGCCGATTACCGCAGCGCGGCGGCCTTGGTCAGCGCGGCCGAATCGGCCAAACGTGCCGCGCTGGACGAACGGCTTCCCGGGCTTCAGTTCGACGGCAACTACGGGTCGACCGGGTTTCAGCCCTGGGATTCGCACGGAACGTTCGCTGCCGGGGTGACCCTCACCATTCCGGTGTTTCAAGCCGGGCGGACCCAGGCCGATATCCTGCAGGCCGATTCCACGCTCGAGCAGCGCAAGGCGGAGCTGGCGGACCTGCGCAACGGCGTCGAGGAGCAGATCCGGGTGTCGCTGCTGGACTTGAAAGCGTCGGGTGACCAGGTGGCGGTGGCCGAAAGCGCCGTCAAACTGGCCGCGGAACAGCTCAAGCAGGCGGAGGACCGCTTTACGGCCGGGGTGGCCGACAACATAGAGGTCGTGCAGGCGCAGCAGGCCGTGGCTACCGCCAACGAAGACGACATCTCCGCCTTGTTCGCCTACAACCTGGCGAAGGCTTCGTTGGCGCGGGCCCTGGGCAGCGCGGAGAAGACCTATCTGCAGTTTCTGAGAGGAGCTCACTGATGGCGGATGGCGCGCGGACCGAACAACAGGAAGCCGAGGGGCCGGTCCCCTCGCGGGTGGAGGTGCGGCGCTCGTACTTCCGCGAGCACCCCGGCGCCAAGTGGATGCTGCTGGCGGTGCTGGTGGTCCTGGCCGCGGGAACGTATTGGCTCTGGAGCTACTATTCGACGCGCGAATCCACGGATGACGCGCAAATCGACGGGCATATCGATCCGATCAGCGCGCGGGTGGGCGGAACGATCGTCGAAGTGAACGTGGACGATAACCAGGTGGTGAAGGCGGGCACGGTGCTGGTGCGGATCGATCCGAAGGATTACCAGGTCGCCCTCGACCGCACCCTCGCGGACGCTGCGGCGGCGAGAGCGACGGCCGCGGCGGCCCAGAGCGGCGTGCCCATCACGGAGACCACGACGGAGAGCCGCGTGGATACCGCCGACGCCGGGGTTCTGGCGGCCAGCGCGGGGGTCGAAGCGGCGCGGAAGGAAGTGGCCGCGGCGCAGGCGCAACTGGTTTCCGCGCAGGCGCGGCAGCGGGAATCCGAGGCGCGCAGCCAACTGGCCCAGCAGAACCTGGCGCGGATGAAGCAACTGGTGGCGCGCGACGAGATCTCGCAACAGCAATTCGACGTGACGGTGAGCGACGCCCAGGTGGCCTTGGCGGCGGTCGATTCGGCGCGGGCGGCCGTGGCGCAGGCCGAGCAGGGGGTTGCGGTGGCCCAGAGCCACGTGGCCCAGGCCCAAGCGGCGCTGGCGCAGGCGCAGGCCAGCGTTCAGGCGGCCCGCGTGCGGCCGCAACAGATCGCCACCAGCCGGGCCGAGGCCGGATCGGCCTCCGCCAAGCTCCAACTGAACCAGACCGCCGTCGAGCAGGCTCAGCTCAATATCGGGTACACGGTGGTGCGCGCGCCCGTGGATGGCATCGTGAGCCGGAAGTCGGTGGAGCTCGGGCAGGTGGTGCAGGCGGGCCAGCCGCTGCTGGCGTTGGTGGAGACGGAAGACATCTGGGTCACGGCGGACTACAAGGAGACGCAACTTCGTCTGATGCGCGTGGGCCAGCCGGCGATCGTCAAGGTGGATGCCTTTGGCGGGCGCGAGTATGACGGCCACGTGGACAGCATCGCGGCGGCGACGGGCGCACGGTTCAGCCTGCTGCCGCCCGAGAACGCGACCGGGAACTATGTGAAGGTTGTGCAGCGGCTGCCGGTGAAGATCGTTCTGGAGAAAGGGCAGGACCCGCAGCGGATGCTTCGGCCGGGGATGTCGGTCGAGGCGACCGTGATCACGAAGTAGGACAAGCTTCAGCTTGTCCAAAGGGGGCACGACGGGGGCGGTGGGCGGTATCCGTATCATCACCATCGGCGGCGAGTACGGCAGCGGGCGTGTGCAGATTGCCGGGGAAGCGGCCCGCGCGCTGGGCTGGAACCTGGTGGACAGCTCGCTGATCGAAGCCATCGCGCGCGCCGCGCACGTGGACTGCGAAACGGCGCGCCACTACGACGAGTGCATCGACTCCTGGTTTCACCGCCTGCGGAAGGCGCTCTGGCACGGCGGCTACGAAGGAGTGGCGACCACCACCGAGGCGGGCTTCGACGCCGACGCCATGGCAGCGCTGGCGCGCCGGGTGATCGAAGAGGCGGCCAACCAGGGTCATTGCCTGATCGTGGGGCGGGGCGGGCAGTGCATCCTGCAGGGCCGCCCGGACGCCTTCCACGTTTTCGTTTACGCTCCGCGGCGGGAACGCCTCGAGCGCGTCCGGCGCGAGCAGAGCCCCGTTGCGGATGCCGAAGCGCTGATGGACACCCGAGACCGCCGGCGCGAGGCTTACATCCGCCGTCACTTCGGGCAGGAATGGACCAATCCCCACCTGTACGACCTGATGCTCTGTTCGAGTATGGGGGAAACCGCCGCGGTGGCCTCCATCCTGGCCGCGGTGAGGCCTCCAGAGTCCTGAGCCATGGCGACCGAAGCGATCCAGGCCCCGCCGTCCACGCCCGTGATCAACCCCTGGCTGATCGCGGTGTCGGTCATGTTCGGAACCTTCATGGAGGTGCTGGACACGACGGTAGTGAACGTCTCGCTCCCGCACATCGCAGGCAGTCTGTCGGCCACGGTGGATGAGGCCACCTGGGCGCTGACCTCGTACCTGGTGGCCAACGCGATCGTGCTTCCCATGACGGGCTGGCTGGCGAACTACTTCGGCCGCAAGCGGTTCCTGCTGGCCGCGGTGATGGGCTTTACGACCGCCTCGGCGCTGTGCGGCCTCTCGACCAGCCTGCCCATGCTGATCTTCTTCCGGATCGTCCAAGGGGCGACCGGCGGCGCCCTGCAGCCGCTCTCGCAGGCGGTGATGCTGGAGGCGTTTCCGCCCCAGGACCGAGGCAAAGCCATGGGTTTCTGGGGGCTGGGGATCGTTGTCGCGCCGATGCTGGGGCCGGTGCTGGGAGGGTGGCTGACGGACAACTACTCGTGGCGCTGGATCTTCTACATCAACATACCGATCGGCGTGATCTGCATCATCATGACCAAGCTATTCATCTTCGATCCGCCCTACATTCGCCGGGGCACTTCGCGGGTGGACTACTGGGGCATCGGGATGCTGGCCGTGGGAATCGGCGCGCTGCAGGTGTTTCTTGACAAGGGCCAGGAAGACGACTGGTTCGGCTCCGGCTTCATCCGGACGCTGGCAGTGGTCGCCGCGGTGGGCCTCATCTCATTGGTGATATGGGAGTTGCGTTCTCCGCACCCGATTGTGAACCTGCGCGTGCTCAAGCTGCCCACATACGCTACGGGCGTCTTCATGATGACCGTGCTGGGCTTTGTGCTTTACGGGAGCCTGGTGCTGTTGCCGATCTTCCTGCAGACCCTGCTGGGCTATCCGGCCTTGCAGGCCGGGGTCGCGATGGCGCCGCGGGGGCTGGGGTCGTTTATCGCCATGCCCATCATTGGTGCGATCCTGGGCCGTTTCGACGCCCGGAAGATGCTGGGCTTGGGCATCGTGGGGGCCAGCCTCACGCTGATTCAACTGTCCTGGCTGGACCTGAACGCGGGCTATTGGGACATTTTCTGGCCGCAGTTCTTCCAAGGGGTCGCCATGGCGCTGTTGTTCGTCCCCCTGACGACCACGACCATGGACCCGATCCGGAAGGAGCAGATGGGCAATGCGACCAGTATTTTCAACCTGATGCGGAACATTGGGGGGAGCACGGGAATCGCCGCGGCCACCACCTTTCTGGAGCGGCGTACGCAGGCCCAGATCAACCTGCTGGGCGCGCACGTGACCCCCTACAGCGGCGCGGCGCGGCAGATGCTCCAAGGCGCACGCAGTACGCTGATGGCCTCAGGGGCCAACTCCGTAACGGCGACCCAGCAGGCCTACGGGATGGTGTTTGGCAGTGTCGAGCGGCAGGCGGCGATGCTGGCGTTTCTCGAGACATTCCGGCTGCTGGGGCTGGTTTTCCTGGTCCTGCTACCGTTCCTGTTGCTGATGCGGCGGCCGGCCCAGCGAGGGGGGCCTCCGCCGGCGCACTAAGGGTGGCAGGCGGGGGGGGGCGATCTTGAAGACTTTTTTATCCTGTTGCTCTTGCAGGTTGTGTTACTATAGCATTCTTCGTCACCCGTTCTCGGGGAAACCAACGAGAGGAAGCCAGGATGAGCAAGAAAGGCTCTTCGTTGTACGCGGAATACCGCATTGACCTGCCGGCCCTGCGCCAAGACAAGGGGATCTCGCTCAGGGACATCGCTGAAACCACCAAGATCAGTATCCGCTTTCTAAAGGCGATCGAAGAAGAAGACTTCGAACAGCTTCCTGGCGGCATTTACAACACCAACTACATCCGTCAGTACGCCCGAGAGATCGGCTGTGAGGAAGGGAAGCTGCTGGCGTACTACCGGTCCGTGATGGAAACGGCCTCCTGAACCGGCCTGCGATCCTAGGGGTTCCTACTAAACCCGCGCGGTGTCTCTGTCGATAAGGCAAGTGAAGGCGGAGGCAGCGTTCGATGAAGATCAATCAAAGCCCGCTCGATTCGTCGCGAGTGTCGCAGCTCGGCAAGGCGCCGGGAATCGGGTCCGGGGGAGCTGGAAACAGGGCCCAGACGCAGGCGGATCGCGACCGCGTCCAACTCTCCGGTTTGTCGGCTCTTTTGCTGGCTTCGGGAGAGGCCGGCGCGGCGGACCGGACGGCCCGCTTGCAGCAACTCTCCTCGGACGTGCGTGCGGGCCGATACCAAGTGGATCCCCAGGCACTGAGCAGCCGGCTGGTTGACGAGGCGATCCGGCAATGAGCCGTGGCGAGAGCGATCTCCGGCTGGCGCAAGCCGCGGCCGAGGGTGCGCGGCGGCTCTTGTTGTTCCCTTCCGTCGCCAACCTGGACCGCAGCCGGCCATATCTGGAGCAGGCGTGCGCCAGCCTCGAAAAGCTGCGGCGCTCCATGGACGAGCGGCCAGGGGCTCGGAAGCGGGAGTTGGTGGCCGGCCTCGGGGCGTTGCGCCTGACGGTGCGCCGGGTGGCGGCCTTGCTCGAGGGCGCGGCCCGCTTTCGGACCGGGTGGTTTGAGGCGCTCACGGCGGCGACCGCGGGCGGCTACACCCGGGAGGGTGGGCCGGCGGCGTCCGCAGTGCCGCGAGGCCTTTCCGTAGAGGGGTGAGGCGATTATGGGGGGATTGTTCGGCGCCCTGACGACCTCGGCGGGGGCCCTGAAGGTTTTCGACCAGGCCCTGGACACGGTCACCAACAACGTGGCCAATGCGGGAACCCCCGGGTATGCGTCGCAGAACTTCACGATTCAGGCGCAGCCCTTCGATCCGGCCGTGGGACTCCCCGGCGGAATCGCAGCGGGAGAAATTCAAAGCAGCCGCGACGAGTATCTCGAACAAGCCGTGCGGCAGGACCAGCAGAGCTTCGGGCAGGCGGACCAAACCGTCACGGAGCTCTCCAATGTCCAGCCCCTGTTCGATGTCACGGGCAACTCCGGCATTCCCGCCGCGCTGGATGCGTTCTTCCAGTCCTTCTCGGCTTTGAGCGTTTCGCCGAATGACGCCGTGGCGCGCAGTACGGTGCTGTCGAGCGCCGACAGCCTGGCGCAGCAGTTCAACGGCGCCGCGGCGGGCCTGAGCAACGCGTCCACCTCTCTGAATACCGAGATTTCGGGCACGGTCGCAACCATCAACGGCCTGACGCAGCAGATCAGCCAGCTCAATACCCAACTGAAGGACGACCCGGGGAGCCGGACGGATCCCGCCGTCGACGCCAACCTGCACAACGCGCTCGAAAGTCTCTCCGGATACGTCAATATCACCGCCCTGTGGCAGCCCGACGGCTCGGTCAACGTGCTCATGGACGGCCAAACTCCGCTGGTGATGGGGGACACCCAGTACGCCCTTCAAGCCGCGACCGCGAGCGGGGCCGCGGCGATCGAGGATTCTTCCGGCGACGACGTGACGGCGCAAGTAGCTGGCGGCCGGCTCGCCGCGCTGGTCGACATGCAGAATACAGTGCTGCCGGGGTTCTCCAACAGCCTGAACCAACTGGCGGCGGGGGTCGCCGACCAGGTCAACAACGCGCTGCTGAACGGAGTGGACCAGTCGGGCAACGCCGGCGCCCAGATGTTCCGCTACGACAACGCATCGGATGCGGCGTCCACGATGCAGGTGACCGGCATTACCACCGATGAAATCGCCGCGGCGCTGCCGAGCGCACCGGGCGGGAACGGGAACGCGCTGACCCTGGCCGCGCTGGACAACTCCCCGCAACTCGACGGCATGACCTTCACGGACTTCTACTCGAACCTGGCGTCGCAAGTGGGCCAATCGCTCGACTCCGCCAAGGAGGACCAGACCACCCAGCAGGACCTGCTCAACCAGGCCCAGACCACGCGGTCGAACACCGAGGGCGTGTCGCTCGACCAGGAGGCCACCCAGATGATCGAGTTTCAGCGCGCCTATCAGGCCACGGCGGACGTGGTCTCGACCGTGGACAACCTGACGGAAACGCTGATCAACATGATGACGGTGACGACGTGAGGAGACTGAATTATGATTGCAGGAATCAGCGCCTCGGACCAGGTTTTCCTGGCCGCGCTCGACCAGGCCGAGCAGCGCGCCTCGAGCGCCGAAAGCGAGATCAGCTCTGGCTACAAGCTGACCCAGCCGTCGGACGATCCGGATGAGATTGGCCCGTCCCTTGCCCTCCAAGCCCAATTGCAGCAAACGCTCCAGGTCCAGACCAACCTGGGCCAGTTCACGTCGGAAACGAACACCGCAGAGCAGGCCATCAGCGACGGGGTTCAGACCCTCCAGCAAATCACCACGCTGGGCACCCAGGGCGCGACGGAAACCGAGACCCCCGCTCAGCGGCAGGCGCTGGCGGCCCAGGTTGCCGGGTACCTCCAGGACCTGGTGGCGAGCGCCAACACGCAGGCGGGGGGCCGGTACCTGTTCAGCGGAGATTCGGACCAGGTACAACCGTACACCATCGACGCCAACGGAAATGTGAGCGGCTATCAGGGCTCGGCGTCCACGCGGCAGGCAATGGCCGCGGACGGCACCACGTTTTCGATTGCCCTCAGCGGGCAGGAGATTTTCGAGGCGCCGGGGGGCAGCGCGCTGCAGGCGGTCCAGGACCTCCAAGCCGCGCTCCAAAACGGGCCGGCTGTCGCCGTGGGCGACCCGCAGTACGATTCGCAGTACTCCGCGCAGACCGCGGCCATCACCAACGCGCTCAGCGAGCTGTCGCAGGCCAGCGGCCAAATGAACCAGCAACTCGCTTTCTACGGCACGGTGCAGGACCGGCTCTCCGACGCCACCAGCACGGCGGCAACGCTCCAAGCCAACCAGCAGGCGCAGTTGAGCGCGTACACGGATGCGGACATCCCGACCGAGGCGATCGACCTGACGCAGGCCAACACCCAGATCGACGCCGCCATGTCCGCCTTCGCCAAGCTTCCCACCACCACGCTGTTCAACTACCTGGCATAGCGGACGGACGGCAGGCCTGTCCTACGGGCGGGTCCTGGTATGATGGCCGTGCGGAGGCCCGAACGGATGCCCTACGTCCCTGAGAAGACTGAGATGCGGGAGTTTACCTTCCGCGCCGTGCTGATCGGCCTGGTGATGACCGTCGTCCTGGGGGCGGCGAACGCATATCTGGGCCTGCGGGCCGGGATGACGATCGCCGCCACCTACCCCGCGGCGGTCATCGGCATGGCGCTGCTGCGGCTGCGGAAAGGCTCGCTGCTCGAAGAGAACATCGCGCGAACGGTGGGCTCGATCGGCGAGTCGGTGGCGGCGGGCGCCATCTTCACCATTCCCGCCTTCGTCATCTCGGGAGCGTGGAACAAGTTCGACTCATGGGAAGCGTATTGGAAATCGACGGCGCTGATGCTGGTGGGCGGCGTCCTGGGAATCCTGTTCGTGACGCTGTTGCGGCGCGTGATGGTGGAAGACCCGGAACTGGTGTTTCCGGAATCGGTGGCCGCGTCGCAAATTCACATTGCGGGCCAGCAGGGAGCGCAGGCCGCGAGGGTTCTGTTTTACAACATGGGCTTCGGCGCGGCCATCTATCTCGTAGGCGCGTTCAACATCTTCTCGGCGAGCAACTCGTTCCTGTTCCGCATCGGCGACATGGGCCGAAGCGCGGTGAAGTTGGTGACCAAGGGGTACTCGCAGGAAGTGGGCGTGGGGGGCGCGACGCTGGCGACCGCGCCCGCGGTCAGCCCGGCCTACCTGGGTGTGGGCTACATCATCGGCCCGCGCCTGGCGGCGCTGAATTTCTCAGGCGGCGTGGTGGCGTGGGGTCTGCTGGTGCCGCTGCTGGCGTACTTTCTCGGCCCCGACCTGGTGAAGGCGAATCCGGGGGCGAACTGGGAACAGGTGACCGACGCCATCTGGAAGTCCATTGTCAAGCAAATCGCGGTGGGCGGCATGCTGGTGGGCTCGTGCTACACGCTCTTCCGCATGAGGAAGAGCCTGGCGAGCGGCATGCGCCGTGCGGTTTCGGATTTCCGGAAAGCGCGGTCGCAGAGCGCGGGGACCAGCCGCCTGGATCGCGACCTGAGTGTGCGGACGGTGTTCGGAGGACTCCTGGCGGCCGTCCTGTGCATGGTTCTGCTTTACACCTACTTTTCGGGGACGTTGCCGGGAGGCGTGGTTGCGGCGCTGGTGATGGCCGTGCTCGGGTTCTTCTTTGCGGCCGTTTCCGGGAACCTGGTCGGGCTGATCGGCTCGTCGAACAACCCCGTTTCCGGACTGACGCTGGCCACGCTGGTGGTCTCGGCCCTGTTGATGGTCGCGCTGGGCGTTTCGGGCGCGGGTGGCGTGGCGGCGGTGCTGGGCGTGGCGGCGGTGGTGTGCGTTTCTTCCGCCGTCGCGGGCGAGATGCTGCAGGATCTCAAGGTCGGGCACATCCTGGGCGGCACGCCGCGCAGCATGGAGATCGGGGACATCCTGGGAATCCTGGTAGCCAGCGCCGCGCTGTACTTCCCGCTGCTGGTGCTGCACAAAGGGTTCGGTGGTTTCGGCAGCGCCGCGATTCCCGCTCCACAGGCCGGCTTGATGGCCTCCCTGGCGCAGGGCATCGTGGGCGGCCACATGGCGTGGCCCCTGATTGGAGTGGGCGTGTTGATGGGGCTGGCGTTGATCATGCTGCAGGTCCGCAGTCCGATGCTGTTCGCCATCGGGATGTACCTTCCGCTGGAGACGACGTTTGCGATGTTCGTCGGCGGACTGCTCCGTTGGGGGACTGACAAACTGCGCGAACGCCGCGGCTTCAACGATGCGCAGAAGGCGCGCGTGGAGAACGCGGGCGTCCTGACGGCGTCGGGCCTGATCGCGGGCGAGGCGATGGCAGGCCTCGCCATCGCGGCTTACCGGTTCCGTTACGCCGCGGTGAAGAACTGGAAGATGCCGATGGTGTTTCGCGACGGCTCGCCGGTAGCGCTGGCTTTGGCCGGCCTGGCCCTGGTGGCGTTGGGATTCATCCTGGTCAAGACGCCGCTGGCGAACGCGGGCAGCCCGGACGAGCCGGCCCCGCCGACGGCGATCATGTAGCCGAAGTCGGCATCAGCCATAGGCCAGAGGCCATCAGCCAGAGGCCGACGAGCGACGGACGATGTGGACTATGGTTGTATTGTGAGAGTCAAGACATCGGTCACGCGGCCAGAGGAGCGGGCCGTCCTGTCCTGCCTGGCCCGGCTGGAAAGACAGGCGCGAGACCGCAAAGACATCGAAATCATCGGCCGCCACGCCGCGCGCCTGAATCGCGAAGCGATGGATACGCTGGGTTACCAGCAGTTCCATTGAAGCGGGCCAACGACAGTCTGGCGCGCAAGCCGGGCTCGCGAGACCCGGGAAACAAAGCGTCTTCGTCATCGTCTCCGGGCGGGCTGATGGCTGACGGCTGATAGCTGCTTTTCAGTCCGGCTCGCCGCTGACCCTCTCGAGGTTGGCCTCGAAATGCGCCCGGAGCGAGAGAAGGATGCGGTGCTGGTTCGCGAGCATCCGCTCCCAGTCCGGGAGATAGAGGCCGGGCTCGAACTCGAGGGCCAGCCAATCGAGGGGCCGGCGCACGCCGGAATCGCGCAACGCATAGTGAAGAAAAACCAGGCCACCGCAGCAGTGACTGCGCCCGAACAGCTCGCACTCGAAGCAGGCGCGGTTGGGCGCTTCGGCATCATAGACGCGTAACAGCGCGAGGCCGTCGTGCGTCTCATACCGCAGTGGCAGCGGGTCGGCTGGCGGATGGGGGCTTTCCGTGCCGCGGTTGGGCGGCCGGTTCAGCAGCAGGTCCCAGCATTCCGACTGACTCACGGGCAGGAGCTGCTGCACGATGCGCCTCTCGAATTCCGTTAAGGCGTCGTTGATCCGCTCGCGGCGGAGGAAATCGGAATCCTCGGACATATCCGGCAGGGGTAGCTTAACATAGAAGATTGCCGTCCGCTGTGGTCCACATGAACAAAGCTTCCCTCAATTGGCATCCGCTCTATATCGGCGTTGGGCTGACGACGCTCGCCACGCTGCTGCTGGAGCTGGCGCTGACGCGGATTTTCTCGGTCGTCTTCTACTACCATTTCGCCTTTCTTGCGATTTCGATCGCGCTATTCGGACTGGGCGTCGGCGGGGTCTTCTCGTACGTCGTGGCCGGGTGGGGGCGCCCGTTTTTCGCGAAGCTGGGCGCGATCGCGACCGTCAACGCGGCGCTGGCGCTGGTGGCTCTGGTGGTGGTGCTCGGTCTGCGCGGCGAGATGGGCTACGGAACGCTGGCGCTGGTCTACTTCACGAGCGCCCTGCCGTTCTTCGCCGCCGGAACGACCATCTCGCTGGTGATCGCCGAGACCATCGAGCGCGTCGACCGGGTGTACTTCGCCGACCTGGCCGGCGCGGCCGCGGGCTGCCTCATCCTGATCCCGCTTCTCGACACGCTGGGCGGCCCGAACACCGTCATCGCGGCGGCGCTGCTCTACGCCGTTTCCGCCTGGCTCTGGTTCGGTTTGGCCGAAGGCCGCAAAGGACGCGCGGGAGCCGCGGCGCTGGCGGGGGCGTTTGTCCTGCTGCTGGGCGTGAACGCCTTCGTTCCGCTCATCGACGTGAAATACGCCAAGGGCAAGGAACTGGCGGGGGAGCGTTTTGTCCGCTGGAACAGCTTTTCGCGCATCGCGCTCTCGCGGGAGAAAGACAGCGGGATGCCGAATATCGTCATCGACGCCGACGCGGCCACCGGCATTCCCAGTTTCGATTTGGCGTGGCTTTCGGAGAAGGAACGGAACGACCTGCTGTACCAGGGGCCCGGTCTGGTTTACGCCTTGCGGCCGGGCGCCAAGGCGTTGGTGATCGGCGCGGGCGGCGGATGGGACCTGGCGCGGGCTCTGGCTTCGGGCTGCCGCGACGTCACCGGCGTCGAAATCAACCCCATCATCGCCACCACGATTATGCGCGAGCGGTTCCCGGACCTCAGCCGGCGCCTCTACTTCCGCCCGGAGGTGCGCATTCGCGTCGAGGATGGCCGCAGCTTCGTGCGAAGAACCGAGGAGAAGTACGGCGTGATCCAGATGACGTTGGTGGACACGTGGGCTTCTACCGCGGCCGGTGCCTTCGCTCTCTCCGAGAACAACCTATACACCTCCGACGCGTTCTACGAGTACTTCAACCACCTCGACGCCGACGGGATTCTGGTGTTCACGCGCTGGGGGCTCGAGCCGCCGCGCGAATCCCTGCGGCTGCTCTCGCTGGCGCGCGTGGCGCTCGCCCGGCTGGGCCAGACCGACCTGGCGCGGCACGTCATGGTGGTGCGCGAAGGAGGCGCGTCGGAACTGGCGAAATGGGGCGCCACCGATACCGTTCTCATCGGCCGCAGCGCCTTTCAGGACGCTGACCTGGCGCGGCTCCGGGCCGCGCAGCCGCACGGCCATTTCCGTTTTCTATACATTCCGGACGAGACGATTCCGAACGCGTTCAATGGTCTGGTGCGCGGCCAGGACCCGTCCGCGTTCGAACGGCAGTACCGCTACGACGTCTCCGCCGTGGACGACAACCGGCCGTTCTTCTTCTATACGGTTCAGCCGCGCGACGTTTGGAACTTCCTGAAGCACGCTTCGCGGTTGAGCGCCGATTACCAGGTCAACCGCGCCGTCCCGCTGCTGTTCGGGCTGCTCATTGTGAGCGCGCTCGCCACTGGAATCATGCTCGGGCTGCCGCGGCTGCTGCTCGGGAGCCGCCTGCCCTCGGACAAGAGAGTGCTGCGGTTCCTGTGGTACTTCATTTTTCTCGGCGCGGGATACATTCTGATCCAGGTGGCGCTGGTGCAGAAGTTCGTGCTCTTCCTCGGCCATCCGACGTACGCCCTCACGGTGATCATTTTCTCGATGCTGATCTCGAGTGGGCTAGGCAGCTACTTCAGCCGGCGCATCGCGGCCGATTCGGACGCGCGGCTGGGACGGGTGCTGGCGCTGGTGGCGCTGCTGGTGGCGGTTCTCGCGGTTTCGGTTTCGCCGCTGCTCGGGGCGGGGGTCGGCCTGCCGCTGCCGCTGAAGTTCCTGATCAGCGTGCTGCTGATCGCGCCGCCCGGATTTCTGATGGGCGTGCCGTTCCCGACCGGGTTGCGCCGCCTCGAGGAGATGCACAAGCCGTCGGTGCGCTGGGCGTGGTCGCTGAACGCGGCGGCGAGCGTGCTGGGCTCGGTGGCCGCGATCGTACTCGCAATATACCTGGGTTTGCGCGAGACGCTGCTTATGGGCGGCGCGATGTATCTGTGCGCGCTGGCCACGCTCGCGCTCAGCGGGCGCAGGGGCGCGCAGCAGATGACGCGGGAGGTGGCGACGCCGCAGGTGGCCGCGGCGGATTGAGGCAGCGGGGCTTGGTGGTAAGCTGTCAGGAATGCCGCTGGTCTTGTTCCTCTTGTTGGCCGGCGTCGGCTTTGCCCAGACCGGCCAGGATGCTCTCCCCCTGCTGCGCGAAGTCGCCGAAGCTTCCCGAAATCTGAGAACGTATCGCGCCGAGGGGCACATTGCGCAAGACGTCGACATCGGGATTGGAGGAGGCAAGGAGGATCTGGCCTTCCGCGTGGCCACACGATTTCCTCAACGGATGCGGATCGAAGTCAGCGGCGGCCCGGAGTGGGTGACTGGCCTGCCTTATACAGTAGTCTGCGATGGCCGAAGCGGGTGGGTCTACTACGACAAAGGCAAGGTATTCCGGAAGGTCGACGCGGAGGACTGGACGAGGGGATACTGCACGCCAGGTACGCTAACGAGCTTTGAACACGTTGCGGATGACGTGCGCTCGGCGGTGATCGCTGGAGACGGCCACGAACGATTCGAGGGCCGTGCGCAGCCATGCGTCGTGGTGGAGGCGCAGTATCGAGTGATCAAGGATGTCATGATTCCTCCGGGGATGGTCGCCCAGGTGGGGCGGGTCAGCCGCCGGATGTGCATCGATCCTGCTCGAAAACTGATTCTCTCGGACCGTCTGGAGGCGGACCTGGACGCGGGGCCGGTTCCCTACCACGTTCTTGAAACCGTCACCTATGAACGGATCGAGCGAAATCCGGACCTGCCCGAGGCGCTGTTCGAGTTCCAACCACCGGAAGGAGCCAAGTTATTCGAACTTCCTAAGCTGACGCAGCGTGGATGTCGGAGCGGACCGTACCATAGGTGACATCAAGGTTCACCAATCGCTGGGATATGGTCTCGATGAGAAGGCCGAGGAGTGCGTGCGAAAGTGGCGCTTCAACTCGGCTACAAATGACGGGCAGCCCGTGAAGGGAACCGCATGGATCGAGATGAACTTCTACCTTCAGGACAAGCGGCCGGACCGGCCGTCGCCCGGCCCGGTTTCCAGGCCCACGCCGCCCCCCAGGCTACCTTCGGTCGAGATGACGTTCCCAACCGATCTGGATGATTTCCTCTATCTCGTGGCCGTCAACTTCAGCGCTCCGGCACTCTGCCAGAGGATCCACCCCATGTCGATGGGCGGAGGCGCCGGCTTCTCGCCGCGGGGTTATCAGACTCAGACCCAGCAATCGAAGTGCTACTTCAGCCTAGCCACCGAGCTTCACGACGCGAAACTGTGCGATCAGGTGAAGCCCGTCAGGACCGACGCGCTCGATGGCAGTAAGATGGACAAGACCTACTGCCTCGCTCAAATCCTCCAGGGCTACCATACTGGCGCCGTTCCCGATCCTCACCGCATGGGGCCTTTCGTCGGCTTCATGCGGAAGTTGGGGTATGACGACCAGCAGATAGCGGAATTCAGCTACAAACGAAGTCTGTACAACAACCCGACACACGCGGCCTACGACAAACTGCGCGCGGACCGAGGGTTCCTGAATCGCGTGCATGCGGGCCGCAGCTATGCGGAGCCGATTTCAAAAGCCAAGGTTCGGCCCGCGCACGCCGTCGAATACCTCTACGAGATGGTAGCCGTTGACAACAAGGATCCGGACCTGTGCGGGAAAGTCTCTCCCAACGCGACGTTTGTGGACCTGTTCAAGCGAACGGCCCTGCTCCGAGCGGAGTGCTATCGGGACCTCGCGTTCAACGAGCGCAAGGCGTCGCTCTGCGATCAACTGCCCAGGTCGGGCGAGTTAGCGCACGCGGCCCACGAGTCCCGCGAAGGCTGCCACGAGACCGCGGCGGTGTACAGCCGGCCCGACTTCAACGCCGGCGTGCATTACGGACCATCCTTCTTCCCGCACCCGACGTACTTTGAGCAGGCTCTTCAGCAGATCGGCTACAGCGAGGCCTTCACCGGCAGCCTTGTGCGCAAGCCCACACCGGACGACTATTGGGAGTTCCTCGAGACCATGGCCCTGCGCGGCAGCGCGCAGGATCGGGCCGAGTTCGTGCGACGTGTCATGAGTCTGGAATAGCCAGAGGGCCGCTTAAAGCGGCGAGAGGCTTGCAGCCTCCGCTCCCTGGCGGTCGCGGCTGGGTTCACTTCTTGTGATAGTTCGGGAAGGCCGGCCGCTTGCCCACCGTCGGCGGGTTCTTCTCCAGCTCCGCGACCGCGATTTCGACAGCGCGCTCCAACTGCGGATCGTGCCCCGCGCGCCAGGCCTGCGGGTCGAACTCGACTTCGACGTCCGGGGCCACGCCGTGGTTCTCCACGTCCCAGTTGCCCTCGGTGTTGTAGAAGGCCAGGTTCGGCGCGGTGACCGTGCCGCCGTCGATCAGCTCCGGGAAATCGAAGATCCCGACCAGGCCGCCCCAGGTGCGCTTGCCCACCAGCTTGCCGATTTTGGCCTTGCGGAACATCCACGGCATCAAGTCGCCGCCCGAGCCGGCGAATTCATTGACGATCATCACCTTCGGCCCGAAGATCGACCCGGTGGGCGTCGTGAAGGGCTCGCCGTCGCGCGTCATGAAGTAGTTCATGAGCGGGCGGCGCATGTAGTCGATGATGTAATCGGCCGCGGCGCCGCCGCGGTTGAAGCGCTCGTCGATCACCGCGCCCGCCTTGTCCTCCTGGGCGAAGTAGTAGCGGTTGAAAGACGTGTAGCCGGGATAGGACGTGTCCGGCAGGTAGACATAGGCCAGCCGGCCGCCGCTCAGCTTCTCGACCTTGCGCCGGTTCTCCTCGATCCAAGCCAGGTTGCGCAATCCGGACTCGCTCTCGACGGGCACCACGGTGACCTCGCGCGATTTCGTCCCGCCCGGATCCGGCCCCACCTTCAGCACCGCCGACTTGCCCGCGGTCTCCTCGAAGAAACTGTAGACTTCGTCCGAAGCCCGCAGCTCGCGGCCGTTCACCGCCAGGAGATACTCGCCCGCCACCACGTTGACACCCGGCTGGGTCAGCGGCGCGCGGAGCTGCGGATTCCAGTTCTCGCCGTCGTAGACTTTGGCGAAACGGTAGTGGCCGTTCTCGATCTTGTAATCGGCGCCGAGCAGGCCGCCGGGGACGCGCTTGACTTCGGGCTGGGCGCCGCCGCGCACGTAGAGGTGGCCGACGCTCAACTCGCCGAGCATCTCCATGAAGAGATAGTTGAGCTCGGGACGGCTGCCGAGCCGTTCCAGATAGGGCTCGTATCTCGCTTTGTAAGTGGCGAGGTCCACGCCGTGCAGCCCCGGATCGTAGAAGAAATCGCGCTCGATCCGCCAGACCTCGTTGTACATCTGCTTCCACTCGGCGCGCGGGTCCACGCGGACCTCCATCTCGTCGACTTTCAACCGGCCGTCGCCGGTCTTGGGCGGCGCATCCGACTTGGCGATGAACCACTCGTCGCCCTTGCGGTAGAGCACCTTCTCGCCATCGAACGACACGTAGAAGGCGCGGACGCCGTCCAGGAACTTCTCCGTCTTCCGCGTCTTCAGCTCGAACTTCTGGACCGTCTCCTCGGGCGGCTGCGGGCCCGTGACCACGGGCGGGTCTTCGAGCAGGTACAGCATGCCGGTCTTGCCGGCATAAAGGCCGCCGTAGTTGCGCGCCGGAATCGGCATGGCGAGGATGCGCTGGCCGATGCTCTCGAAATCGATGCGGATGGGCGCGGGCTCCTTCTTGTCTTTGTCCTTGTCCTTCGCGTCGGGCTTGCTCTCGGGTTTCTCCTCGTCGCTTTCGGGCGCGAGCGGCGACGCCAGGTCCTTCCGCAGCACGGCCACGTACACGCTGCGCGTCACCGGGCGGTTCATGCCGGACATATCGAGCCAGCCGGTGGTGGGGCCGGCGTCCGTGCTGGCGGTGAAGTAGAGGCGCTCGCCGTTGCGGTCGAAGACGGCATAGCGGGCGTCGCTCATGCCGTCGGTGATCTGGGCGCTCTTGCCAGTCTCGACCGAGTAGGCGAACACGGCGCGCATGTGGTTCTTGAGGATCTTGGTGTAGGCGATCCAGCGGCTGTCGGGCGCCCAGGCCGGGTCCAGGCCGCCGCCCGGCATTTTGTAGGTGTCGGCGTCCACCTTGACTGGCTCGCGCTTTTCGAGATCGATGTACCAGAGGCGCTCGCCCTGGTCGAGGAACGCGATCTTCTTGCTGTCCGGGGACCAGGCGGGGGAGTTGTAGAACGAGGGCGGCAGCTTGATCTTAGTGACCTCGCCCAGGCCGCTCTGATCGCGTATGTGCAGCGCGTACTCGCCCGATTCGTCCGAGAAGTAGGCGATGCGCAGGCCATCCGGCGACCAGGCGGGATAGCGCTCCGCCACGCCCGGCGTGTTGGTCAGGTTGCGGGCGTCGCCCTTCTCGGCGGGGACGGTGAGGATCTCGCCTCGCGCGCCGAACACCGCCCGCGCGCCGGAGGGGGAAAGGCTGGCGCTTTCGATATAGCGGGCCACTTTTTCGAAGGCCGGCCGCGTCTGGGGCAGGTCCGCGGCGAGGGTGACTTCGACCGCGCGCTCGCGGCCGGATTTCAGATCGTACAGATGCAGCGAGCCGAATTGCTCGTAGACGATCGCATCCGGGCCGGCCGAGGCCGACTTGATGTCGAGCCCGCTCGCCGCGAGCGCCGGAACAACCTTCTTCGATTTGAGGTCGTAGTAGAAAAGCGTGACCGGCCCGTCGCGGTCGGAGAGGAAGTAGATGCGGTCCTTCACCCACATGGGGGCGAAGTCGTTCGAGTTCTCGCGCGGCACTTTTTCGATGCGGGAGTCGGCGAGGTCGGCGATCCAGATGGGGCTGGTGCGCCCGCCGCGATACCGCTTCCAGGCGTCGAATGCGTGCGGCAGGGGCACGTAGGCGATGCGCTTGCCGTCCGGCGAGTACGCGCCTTCTTCGGCCATCGGCAAGGGCAGCTCTTCGGGCAGGCCGCCGCCTTCGACCGCGACGGTGAAGAGGCGGGAGAAGCGGGAGTAACTCGCACGAGTGGAGCGGAACAGGATGCGCTTGCCGTCGGGGGTCCAGCCGATGGCCGTGTCCGGATCGGGATGGGTTGTCAGGCGGCGCGGTTCGCCGCCCGCCGCGGGCACCACGTAGACATCGCGGTTGCCGTCATACTCGCCCGTGAAGGCGATGAGGGCGCCGTCGGGCGAGAACTGCGGATCGGTCGCGGTCCCGACGCCGGCCGTCAGCCGGCGCGCCTCGCCGCCGTCGCGGCCGACGACCCACAAGCCGCCGCCATAGGAGAACGCGATCCGGGACTGGCTGACCGCCGGCTTCTGGAGCAGAAGCGGCTGTGCGAGCGCGCAGCCAGCGGCCACAAACACAGCGGCGGTGAGAATGGGTAGGCGCATGCGTCCAGAATAGCGCCGGCGGGCGCCTGTCGCTCAGCGACCGTTGCGAAGGGGAATGGCGGTTGAGTACTTCACTTGCTTCATGCTGATGCTGGACTTCACATTGCCAACGCCGGGTATCTTCGCCAGCGAGTTCACGCAGAACTCGCGGAAGTCCTCCAGGTCGTGAGCGACCACGCGCAGTATGTAGTCCCAATCGCCGGCCACCAGGTAGCACTCCAGGACCTGCGGATACTTCAAAACCTCGCGTTCGAACCGGGCGACCGATGCCGTGGTCTGATGATCGAGGCGGACTTCAACAATCGCCTGCAATCGGCGGCCAACCGCAGCCGGGTCCAACAGCGCGACGTACCTTTGAACAACCCCGTTGCTCTCCAGGAGTCTCCTTCTGCGCAGGCAGGGGGATGGCGACAGGCCGGCCTGATCGGCGAGATCCTGGTTCGAGATCCGCCCGTCGCCTTGCAAGAGGTCCAGAATGCGGTAATCCGTCTCGTCTAAGGGCACGCTGGCAATATACAACATCTATGCGGCTCCAGGGTGGCAGAATCTGCCAAGACTACCACACTTGCGATGTCACTTCGCAATCGGCTGCTTCAGCCGACCCGTTAGACTGCCCTTATGGTTCATGAAAGCAGTGCATCGTCAGACATGCCGGCCGGGGAGTTTGGTCTAGTTGGCCGGCGCGTGGTCGAATGGATCGCAAACTATCTGGAAGACCCCAGGCGATATCCCGTGGCCGCCCTTTGCGAGCCGGGCGAGCTGCGGCGCGCTGTACCCGTGGCAGGCCCGCTGACAGGCGAATCGATGGAATCGATCCTGCGGGACTTCGAAGAAACGGTTCTTCCCAGGATGACCCATTGGAACCATCCTCGCTTCCACGCCTGGTTTTCGATCACGTCGTCAGGACCGGGAATCCTGGGGGAACTGCTCACAGCAGCGCTGGACGCGAATGCGATGTTGTGGAAGAGCTGTCCCGCAGCCACTGAGCTCGAACAAATAGCCACCGCATGGGTGCTTGACTGGCTGCAACTGCCGGCCAACTGGTTCGGCATGATCGTCGATTCCGCTTCCACTGCCGTACTGCAGGCGATTGTGGCCGCCCGGCAGCGGGCGGAACCGGAAAGCCGCGCGGCCGGCCCTTCGGGCCGCCTGGTTGCCTACGTCTCCGAACACACGCACTCTTCCGTCGAGAAGGCAGCGATTGCGGCCGGGGTCGGGCAAGCCAATGTCCGGCAAATCGCTGTAGACTCTGGATTCAGGATGAGGCCGGACGTGCTGCAACGGGCGATTCAGTCCGATGCAACCAGGGGGTTGAAGCCCTTCTTTGGCGTTGCCACCGTCGGCACCACCTCGACCACGGCGGTGGATCCAGTCGCCGAAATTGCCGCGATCTGCCGGGCGAACGGCCTGTGGCTGCATGTTGACGGCGCCTACGGAGGGTCCTTTGGTCTGGTGCCCGAGTGCAGGCATTTTCTGGCCGGGGCCGAGCAAGCAGACTCCTTTGTGGTCAACGCTCACAAGATGATGATGGTGCCGCTGGACTGCTCCTTGTTCTACACGCAGCACCCGGAGGTACTGAGGAGCGCCTTTTCGCTCGGCGCGGAGTACCTGACGACGGATGTCGCCAACGTGGTGGACTACACGGACTATGGCCTCGCACTGGGACGGAGGTTCCGCGCACTGAAGCTGTGGTTTGTCATGCGCTATTTCGGCCGCGACGGACTGGTTGCCATCCTCCGCGAGAAGCTCAAACTCGCCGCCTGGCTGGGCGAGCGAATCGCCTCCGACCCGCGATTCGAACTACTGGCGCCCGTCTCCATGAGTCTGGTCTGTTTCCGGCTGCGTGATGGCGACGCCGCCAGCATGGACTTGATGCGGCGCATCAACAGCTCCGGCCGGTTCTTCGTCTCCCACACAAAGCTCGGCGGCCGCTTTGCCATTCGGATCGCGATTGGGAACATCCGAACGCGGCAACGCGACGTGGAGGAGCTGTGGGCCATGATCGCTGAGCGTTGAACGGTCCGTTCGTCGAGCCCTGACGGAGCGCTTCAGTGCCGGAAGTGCCGCACGCCGGTGAACACCATCGCCAGGCCCAGGCGGTTGGCGGCGGCGATCACTTCTTCGTCGCGTATGGAGCCGCCGGGCTGGATGACGGCCGTCGCGCCGTGCTTGGCCACTTCTTCGAGGCCGTCGGCGAAGGGGAAGTAGGCGTCCGAGCCGACCACCGTGCCGGCGAGCGGCAGGGCGGCCTTCATGGCGGCAATTTTGGCCGAATCCACGCGGCTCATCTGGCCCGCGCCCACCGCCACGGTCTGGCCGTCGCGCGCATAGACGATGGCGTTCGACTTGACGTGCTTGGTCACCTTCCAGACGAAGAGCAGCGCCCGCCATTCCTCTTCGGTCGGCGCGCGCTGGGTCTTGACGGCGCACTGGGCGCGGTCGAGAACGTGAAGGTCCGCCGTCTGGGCCAGGTATCCGCCGCCGATCGACTTGACCACCAGCTCGCCGCGTACAGGGTTGGTCACCTGGAGCAGCCGGAGGTT